>Ga0316607_1000449_pt1 | contig 14833 bp, 10 predicted proteins | sample MIS2016062E_MG_FD_207674 | JGI IMG/M metagenome (GOLD analysis project Ga0316607, IMG submission 207674) | Microbial mat bacterial communities from Middle Island sinkhole, Lake Huron, Michigan, United States - MIS.2016.062E | ecosystem: Environmental > Aquatic > Freshwater > Lake > Sediment...
AAACGGGCATTCCGGGGTTTGACCATATTGCCAATGGGGGGCTTCCCAAAGGGCGCACAACTTTGGTCTCCGGCACGGCGGGGAGTGCCAAAACGATCTTTGCCGCGCAGTTTTTGGTGGAAGGGATTGCCAAAGCGGGCGAAAATGGCGTTTTCGTCACTTTTGAAGAATCGCCCCTCGACATTATACGCAATATGCGTGGGTTTGGCTGGGACATCGCCAAATGGGAAGCCGAATGTAAATGGGCTTTTGTCGATGCTTCCCGCCAACCTGACGAAGAACGCGATATTAAGCGCGACCTAATTAGCGGCGATTACGATTTGGGGGCTTTGCTGGCCCGCATCGAATACGCCGTCCAGCGCGTGGGGGCCAAGCGGGTTTCAATGGATTCCCTGGGAGCTATTTTTAGTCAGTTACCCGATAGTAATACTGTCCGCAGTGAGTTATTTCGGATTGCTTCGGTGCTGAAAAGCATTGGCGTAACGGCGGTTATGACTGCTGAACGCACGGAAGAATATGGTGAAATTGCCCGTTATGGTGTAGAAGAGTTTGTAGCCGATAATGTCGTGATTGTTCGCAACGTTTTGGAAGATGAAAAACGGCGGCGCACGATTGAAATCCTCAAGTTTCGGGGAGTCACTCATCAAAAAGGTGAATTTCCCTTTACGGTTATTCCAGATCGGGGGATTGTCGTAATTCCGCTTTCGGCCATTGAGCTTCAGCAGCGCTCGTCGAATATCCGCATCACGTCGGGGAATCTTGAATTAGATCGGATGTGTGGCGGAGGCTTTTTCCGCGACTCTGTCATTTTAGTTTCGGGAGCGACAGGCACAGGTAAAACCCTGATGGCGACTTGGTTTATGTTTGCGGGAGCCAGCCAAGATGAACGCAGCCTCCTTTTTGCCTTTGAGGAAAGCCGGGATCAGCTTTCGCGCAACGCGACGGGCTGGGGCATTGACTTTGAAGGAATGGAAAAAGAGGGCCGTTTGCGGGTCGTCTGTAATTATCCCGAAGTTGCGGGCCTGGAAGACCAACTGATTCGGATGAAAACGGAAATCGAAAAGTTCAAACCGCATCGAGTCGCCATCGATAGCCTCTCGGCGCTGGAGCGGGTTTCAACGATTCGTGGCTTCCGCGAGTTTGTGATTGGGCTAACTTCTTTTATTAAGCATAAAGAAATCGCTGGTTTGTATACTTCGACTACCCCAACGCTACTTGGGGGGACTTCAATCACCGAAGCCCACATTTCAACCATTACGGACTCGATTATTTTGCTGCGCTACGTTGAAATTTATGGCGAAATGCGGCGGGGCCTTACAGTTCTCAAGATGCGTGGTTCAATGCACGATAAGGACATTCGAGAGTTTACGATTGATGGCCAGGGGATGCACATTGGCAAGGCTTTCCACGGCATTTCGGGGATTCTATCGGGCAACTTTACTCACATTGTGCCCAGCGAAGTAGATCGCATTAGTAATCTTTTTCGCTCAGGAGCAACCGAAGAACACTAGGCAAGGTCTTCAAGCCCGCTAGGCAAAAGTCTGGATAGCCCCAGATCGCAAAGCTTTTGTGGCTTGGCGCAACTTTCAAACCTCGAAAAAGCCAGCAAAGATTCGTTGGAAGCTGGTCGGACGTTCTTTTCTTGCAATGGATCGGCAGCAATGAACGCCCCCCGCCATGCGAGGGGCGTTATGGACAGCGATGAAAAAGCAAGTTATCACCGTTCTGCTCATTGAAGACGATCCCTGGGCGATCCAGTCGGTGCAGAAGGCCTTAAAAGTTACTTGGGGCAAGCAACCAATCCCGCAAACCTTTTGTTTGAAGGTGGGTAAAGACTTAGCGGCAGGGCTGGATTATCTTCAGAAGAATAAAGTTCAACTTATTCTTTTTGCTCTTTCGCTAAAGGTCCCTCAGAATCTAGTGGCTTTAGCCCACCTGCGCCGCGAGGCTCCGGGGCTTCCGCTCCTGATCCTCGTTTTACCGTTAGAGGAAGCCCTGGCAAAAAAAGCCCTTCAAACGGGAGTCCAGGATTATCTGTTCAAAGATCAGGTGGCAAAATCGTTGGCGTGTACCGTTCTTTGGGCTGTTGAGAAGCAACATAAAAAAGCGTTGCGCCAGAAATCGCAGGCCAGCGAAGCGCGGTTTCGGGCCGTGATCAACAAAAACGCGGATGCGATTGTGATTGTAAATAAAGAGGGCAAGATCATCTTTGTTAATCCAGCGGCTGAAACGCTTTTGCGGGCGGAAAAGGTTGCGCTTTTAGGGCATGATTTTGGGTTTCCCCTCGTGAATGGCGAATCAACAGAGATTGAGATTCTGGTTGCGGGCCTGAAAGTCGCGGTGGCCGAAATGCGCGTCGCCGAAACAGAGTGGGAAAGTCGCCCGGTCTATCTGGCTTCTTTACGCGATATTACGCAACGGAAACAGACTGAAGAACAACTCAAAATCTACCAAAACGAACTAGAATATCAAAAATTAGCTTTAGATGAACATTGTATTGTAAGTGTGACTGATAGTAATGGGATTATTACCTACGTAAATGCGCGTTTCTGTCAGATTAGCCAGTATAGCGCCCAAGAATTGATTGGGCAAAATCACTCGTTCCTTAGTTCGGAGCATCATTCAGCAGCCTTTTTTGCTGAAATGTGGCACACATTGGCGCAGGGCGAAGTTTGGCATAGCGAAGAGACAGGCCAACGCAAAGATGGGAGTTTCTATACCGTCCATGCAACAATCGTGCCTTTTCCCGATGCAGCGGGCAATCCCTATAAATATGTCACGATTTGCACCGATATTACGGCCCGCAAACAAACTGAAGAACTGAGCCGAGACCGAAATCGAGTGCTTGAGATGGTAGCAAAAAATTATCCTTTAACTGAAGTCTTGGCCCAAATCACGCGGTTAATTGAGCATCAAATTCAAGGGATGTTGTGTGCAGTTTCGTTGCTCACCCCGGAGCAACTGAACTTTGAGGCTGATCCGAGCTTCCCAGAAGGTGTTACTTGGAACCAAATGCTCAAAAGCCCTACGCGGTGTTGGGGGCGGCCAACCTATGCCGACGGGTCGGTGCTTGTCCGCGATCTGCGGAGCGACTCGCGCTGTGCCAGTTGCCGCAACCTAGCCCAAGCGCAAGGCTTTAATTCGTGTTGGGGCAAACCGATCTTTTCGGGGACTGGGGAACCATTAGGTTGGCTGACGGGCTATTATCGGGAAGCGGCGGGGCCGAAAACCGTTGACCTTGAGCTTCTCGAAGGAGCTTGCAACTTGGCAGCGATTGCGATTGAGCAGAACCGGCTGATTAGCCAGTTAGCGCATCAAGCTAATCACGATACCCTCACGGGGTTGCCCAATCGGATGTTGTTTGAAGATCAGCTTCGCAAAACCCTCATTCAGGCCCATAAGTATGAGGAGAAGTTTGCGGTCTTGTTTATTGATTTAGATTGTTTCAAGCGGATCAATGATACATTGGGCCACAAAGTAGGCGACATTCTGCTTCAGAAGGTCAGCCAACGCCTTAAAAGCTGTATCCAGCCCAATGATACCTTGGCCCGCATGGGTGGCGATGAGTTTACCATCGTGTTGAACAACCTTGAAAACCTCAATAGTGCCAAGCGCGTGGCCCAAAAGATCTTAGATGTCCTCAATCGGCCTTTCGCTATCGAAGGGCATGACCTCTTTATAACCGCCAGCATTGGGATTAGTCTCTATCCCGATGACGGCCAAGATACAATTACGTTAGAGAGCAATGCTGATAGTGCAATGTATCGCGCAAAGAGTAAGGGGCGGCATGGGTTTCAATGCTTTACCCCTGAAATGGCCCTGGCTTCGATTGACTCTTTACGGATGGAAACTCAGTTGCGCTGGGCCCTTGAACGCAATGAGTTCCTGTTGCACTATCAACCCCAAGTTGATTTGAGTGGGAAGCTCCTGGGAGCCGAGGCTCTTCTGCGCTGGAACAACCCCATTTTTGGCATGGTCGGGCCCGATAAGTTTATTCCTTTGGCCGAGGAGAGTGGGCTGATTGTTCCCATTGGCAACTGGGTGCTGGAAGAAGCTTGTCGCCAGAATGAGTTGTGGCGACGCGCTGGGCATCCTGCCTTTCGGGTTGCGGTGAATGTCTCCGCCGTGCAATTTGTCCAACCTAACTTCGTCGAGGTGGTGACCCGGATCCTAAAGCAGACGCAGCTGGAACCTTGCTGGCTGGAGCTAGAGTTGACTGAGAGTATGCTAATGCGGGATTACCAGTTCGTGATCCTGCAATTAAGCAAGCTCCGCGCTCTAGGGGTTGCGATTGCGATTGATGACTTTGGCACAGGCTACTCATCGCTTCGTTACCTCCAGCGCCTCCCCATTGACACGCTCAAGATCGACCACTCTTTTGTGCATAATATCGGTGTTGGTAGCTTCGCCGCCCCCAATGATGCCGCAATTGTCCGAGCGATTACGACTTTAGGCCACACTTTAGGCATGAATGTGGTGGCCGAAGGGGTTGAAACGATGAAGCAACTCCAATTCCTACGAAGCATCGGCTGCAATGGGCTTCAAGGCTATCTCTTTGGGATGCCGCTCCCCGCGAAAGCCTTTGAAATGCTGCTGCGGAAATCTTCTCACGGCCACCTTTTGCATCTCCTTTGCGCCCTCAAAAACCCTACACCTATCCTAGAAACAACTGTTTAATGGCTTCCTCAACTGATTTTGCCCATTTGCCTACGACTTATGTTGTTGGCAACCTTACGCTTGCGCCCAATATCGTCCTTGCCCCCATGGCTAGTGTGACAGATAGCAGTTTTAGGCGACTGATTCGCAGCTTTGGGGGGTGTGGCCTGGTTACAACAGAGATGACTAATGCTTCTAGCGTTAGCCCTAAAGCCTTGAAACGCCATCGCCTCCTTGACTTTCAACCTTGCGAACATCCTTTGGCTATGCAGATTAGCGGCAGCGATCCGACGCTCATTGCCCAGGCAGCCCAGGTCGTCGAGCAGTTAGGGGCGGATATTCTTGACCTGAACTGTGGCTGCCCCTCGCCCAAAGTCACTGGGGGTGGGCACGGAGCTTCGCTTCTGCGCGACCTCCCTAAGTTGAGTCAGGTTTTAGCGGCAGCAGTAGGGGCGGTCAACATTCCAGTGACCCTCAAGTTTCGTGCTGGCTGGGATGCGAAGAGCCTTAACTACCTGGAGACCGCAAAGCGGGCTGAGGCCGCAGGCATTGCCGCCTTGGCTCTCCATCCCCGTACTCGTGAACAGCGCTACACGGGCGAAGCTAATTGGCATTGGGTGGCGGAAGTCAAGCAAGCTGTAGGCATTCCAGTGCTTGGGAACGGTGATCTGAAGGATGCTCAAGCTGCGCTTCAACACCTAGCCACAAGCGCAGTCGATGGCGTAATGATCGGGCGAGCAGCCCTTGCTAACCCTTGGATCTTCCGTCAGATCGCCCAACTGCGGCACGGCGAGCCGCTTTTTAGCCCTTCGCCCTGGGATAAGTATCAGTTTCTGCAAAGCTATCTGGCCTTCTGTTTGGAAGAGATGAATGAGCGCGGAACGTTGAATAAACTCAAGCAGTTGATTGGGCAATTGGCGCTGGGCTTACCAAACAGTACGAATCTGCGAGCGGCAGTCCAACATGCTAAGAGCCTCGCCGAAGCTCAAACTCAACTAGAAATTTTCTTTGCGCCGTGGGATGGTTTAGGCTCTGAAAGCTGATCTTTCAAGCTATAAAAGGCAAAAAAGTTCCATTTAGTAAAGCTCTTTGTTCACTATCACCCAGCCTTTAGGTGAGACCGCTCCAGCCTTTAGGTGAGACCGCTCCAGCCTTTAGGTGAGACCGCTCCAGCCTTTAGGTGAGACCACTCCAGCCTTTAGATGAGACCGCTTCAGCCTTTAGATACGCTGAGTCAGCCATTTAGTGGAAGCAGTGCGCCCCAGACGGCTATGCCGTCTGGGGCGCACCTTCGACCTAAAACCCTTAGAGAGCCTATTCGCTCTTGCGATCCGCAATAGGCACGTAAGGCACATTCATTGGCCCAACGTACTCTGATTCAGGGCGAATCAGGCGGTTATCGCTGAATTGCTCATAGACGTGCGCGGTCCACCCTGCCACGCGGCTAATCGCAAAGAGAGGGGTGAAGATGTCAATGGGAATACCAATCCCATAGTAGAGTGAAGCGGAATAGAAGTCCACATTGACGGGCAAAGCCTTATGCTCTTGCACAATCGCTCGGATGCGTTCACTCATCTCATACCAACGGTGCTTACCCGTCGAGTCGCCGACCTGCTTCGAGAGTTTCTGCAACCAGAAGGCGCGAGGGTCATCGGCCTTGTAGACCCGATGCCCAAACCCCATCACCTTCTTGCCCGAAGCCAATGCGCCCCGCATGTAAGCATCAACACGGTCTACGGAGCCGATCTCCAGAAGCATCTTCATCACTAGCTCATTCGCGCCACCGTGCAAGGGGCCCTTGAGCGTCCCGATGGCCGAGACCACCGCGCTATGAAGGTTAGAGAGGGTGCTGGCCGTGATGCGGGCTGCAAAGGTACTAGCATTCAAGCCATGGTCGGCATGCAAAACCAAGGCTGTATCCAAAACCTTTGCCACTTCGGGCTTAGGTACTTCCCCCGAAAGCATATAAAGGAAGTTCGCAGCGTGACTCAAATCCCTGCTAGGGGTAACGGGCCACAAGCCATTGCGGATGCGATGCCAGGCCGCCACGATGGTGGGGAAGTAGGAAGTCAAGCGCACGGACTTATTGACGATCCCGTCAAGGGTAAGGTCTTCATCTTGGTGATCAAAGGGGCCTAAGGCTGAGACCGCCGTGCGTAAGACCGACATGGTGGTTGCGGTCTTAGGCAAGGTCAGCATAATGGAGATAATTTCATTCGGGATTAGGCGGTTCTCAGCAAACTTCTGCGTGAAACGGTCCAATTGGGTTTGGGTCGGGAGGTTGCCATACCAAAGTAAAGCCGTTGTTTCCTCAAAGGTTGATTTCTCGGCCAAATCGTGAATATCAAGGCCCCGATAGAAGAGGCGACCATTCTGGCCGTCAATTAAACTAATTCCCGTCTGGGCGGCGACTACACCTTCCAGCCCACCTTTGCCTGTTGTACCTGTTGTCATTGCATACTTCCTTCCATGAAGAACTAAAACCAAGATTTCAGGAACCTTTTTGCCAAGGAATGCTTAGGTTTCACTCGTGGCCTGCAACTTTCGCAGAAACGCGGCTCCCTGCGGGGCCACTTGCGTGGGAGCCAACCCATCTAGCTGGCGCAGCAAGGCGCTGCCCACAATCGCGCCATCGGCAACTTGCCCCACCTGCGCCACATGGGCCGCCGTGCTAATCCCAAAGCCCACGACTAAAGGTAAGGAGGTCTGCTGGCGCACGCGCTGGAGAAAGGCCCCTAAGCCCGGCCAAAGTTCGGTGCGGGAGCCAGTCACCCCCGTCATCGAGACACAGTAGAGAAACCCTCTGGCGACCTGGGCAATTTGGGCAATCCGTTCATCGGGCGTGGTCGGGGCGACGAACATGATCAAGTCCAGCCCATACGTCGCGGCGAGTTGGCTTAACTCGGCGGCCTCCTCCAACGGAAGGTCGGGCACAATCCAGCCATCGCCGCCCGCAGCCGCCAAATCCGCACAAGCCTGTTCCACCCCATAGCGCAGAATCGGGTTGTAGTAGCCCATCAGCAATAAGGGGGCTTGGACTCCCCGCTGCCGCAGCTGGGCCACCGTCTCGATACAAAACGCTACATTGACCCCATTCGCCAATGAAACTTCGGCAGCCTGCTGAATCGTTGCCCCATCCGCGAGGGGATCCGAAAAGGGAATGCCCAACTCAAAGAGATGGGCCCCAGCCGCCTCCAGCGCCACCACCAAATCAGGCGAACTGGTGCGATAGGGGTAGCCAATCATCACGTAGGGGAGGATGGCCACCCGTTGGGCGGCTCGCAACTGGGCAAAGGTTTCAGCGATGCGACTCATTACCTAATCCTTGTTTCAATTACACGGCGTGGGCCATATCATAACACATTTTGGGCCCGCCCATGGCACCGCACGGTGGGGTAAACTTGGTGTTATAATAGCCAAATTATTTAGGCCCATGGTGCTTTTTTGTATTCTGAATAAAGAACATAGGTTTTATGAATAAGCTAACCAGAGACCAACTCATTAGTACGATCAAAACAGTCGGAAATAGTCGCGTAAGTCTCAAGAATCTAGACTTGGCTGGGTTGGATTTATCTGGGGTTGGTCTTTCCTATGTCAACTTCAGTGGTGCAAGTCTAGCAGGTGCAAATCTGTCAAAGGCAAATCTTCAGCATTCTAATCTCTCGAATGTAAACCTGACAGGTACTAACCTGGAGAGTTCTAATCTAACGAGTGCTAATCTAGCGGGTGCTAATCTAGCGGGTGCTAATCTAGCGGGTGCTAATCTAGTGGGTGCTAAGATGATAGGTGCAAACCTTCAAAGTGCAAACCTCAACGAGGCTGAACTCGCTTTTGCGAATTTGAGCAAGGCTGATCTGCGTGGTGCAGATTTATCCAAGGCTACTCTTTTTAATCCTGGATATAATAGAGGTGTTGATGCAAGAGAAGCCGATTTTCGGGGAGCCATCTTGCGTTATACTAATTTACAAAACTGTAACCTGACAAAGGCTGACCTCTGTGGAGCCGATTTGAGCGAGGCAAACCTTACACGTGCAACTCTCAGCCAAGCCAAATATAGTTTGCAAACCAAATGGCCCAGCGACTTTGTTGCATTTCTTGTCCCTGAATTGGTTTTAGTCGAGGATGATCCAACAACCACCCGCTTGGAAGGCTCACCAACGACGAAGTTGGATTTGGTAAAGTACACCGAAGCCCGCGCTGCTCACGAATTGTTGCAAGCTGAGTACAATCGTGTGAAGAACGAAATTATGGCTAAAGTTCAAGAAGAACTCAACGAAATTATGGCTAAAGTTCAAGAAGAACTCGACGCAGCCAGCGCGGAGTTTGCGCCACGCTTGGCATTGGCATCTGAGGAGGTCGCCGCACTTGAGAACGAAATCAAGAGTGAGGTGAAAGCTCAGGGTAAATCCGTTAAGGGCAGCCGTTGGCAATTCGTGTTCGCTAAGGGTCGCGTATCGTGGAACACGAATGCGCTTGATGCGTACGCTGCTGATCATCCTGAAGTGGCTCAGTTTAAGACCGTGGGCAAGCCGATTGTATCAGTACGGGCGGTAAAGTAGCGGACGCTAAGATGATAGATGCAAACCTTCAAAGGGCAAACCTCAAAAAGGCAGACCTCTCTTTTGCGGATTTGAGCAAGGCTGACCTGCGTGGCGCAGATTTAAGTGGTGCAGTCCTGAAAGATCGCGTAGATAAAGTTCTGGTGAAAGGAACGGGCCAGATCGGGTTAAGATATGATCATTTATTTACGGATGATCATTTCTTTACGAAGGCAAGCGAAGCCGATTTCAGGGGGGCGAACCTGTGTGGCGCTAATTTACAGGGTTGTGATTTGACTAATGCTAACCTCTGCGGAGCCGATTTGAGTAATGCTAATTTACAGGGTTGTAATTTGACGAGTGCTAACCTCTGCGGAGCCAATTTAAGCGATGCTAATTTACAGGATTGTAATTTGACGAGTGCTAACCTCTGCGGAGCCAATTTAAGCGATGCAAACATTAAAGGCACATGCCGCAACAAGACGAAATATAGTGCCCAAACTAAGTGGCCCAGTGGATTCGTTGCTGCGCTTATCTCTGGCTTAGTTTTAGTAGCAGATTAGCCAACAACTCTGTGCTTTGTTCGCTTGAACCCGCCGCCAGCCACTGCGCTTGAGCATGGCCAGGCGGTGGGTTTGGGTTGGGCCGCCTTCCGGCTCAGAGCATTTGAACGCAGTCCACGCTTGTGTTACAATGCAGCCCAGCGCGGCCTAAGTTTTTCTGCTCTTTTGGATGCTAAATCTATGCAACCTAGTCTATTTGGTTTGGCTAACTCTAACAAAGACTTCGCCCAAAAATTAAGTTGGGGGAAAAATACTTTTAATAATACCTTCCCTACCGCCTTGGCTTGTTACATGGATCATCTGGGCTTTGAGCCAGTCTATTTAACCCTCGATGAAAACCTACAAATCGTTCATAGTAAAATCAGTGTCGCAGAAACATTTGGCTTATCCCCTAAATCTCCTGAAATCTTCTTTGCTTTTGAAGCAGATTTTGTTCCCTACCGTAAATTGATAGTCGGCAAGTTGCCTAGAATTGACTTAGTAACCCAACAGCGAGATACTTGTTTAAGAGGCTTAGAAATTAAGCTTACCGCCTTGCCTGACAATTCTACTTGCGAATTGAAAGAAGAGCATTATGGCTGTGAAATAGTTATTAGGCAAGATACGATTATCTATTTAGCCCTAAGTTTAATTCTAAATTGTTTGGAAACTGGGCAGTTAGACCGCTTGAAAGAGATTGTATCAGTGGGGGAGCAGATTAAGGATTGGACTAACACAGAGGAGATTTTAGAAAGATTCTCAGAATTAGTCATGGTCGTTAATCAAATAGCCTTAGATCAATTACCCTATCAAAAACCAATTATTTTGCAACCTATTTGGAAGACTCTTGGTAAGACTCCGCAATTGCACAATGATGCTTTAGATTTTTTTGTCTGGAGTAATCTCGCTTTCACGAGATTATTTTTAGATTCCATGAGATCGCTAGAATCTATTTCGCGCCAGATGCGTTCAACCGCTTGGCTCGTGAAAATGCTGTATGATTTTGCGGCCCAGAGTCGTTTTAATCCCAAGAAAATCACTGATCTAATGACTTACAAAGTAAATAACGATAAGGCTTTTGCAATCAATGGTAAATTAACAAATCCTTATATGAAATGTCCCGAATTGTCTAAGCCAAGAATTAAGAAAGAGGAGATCAAAGAGATTATTCTTGGCGGTGGACAACGCTTATTAAGCCCTGAACGAAGATTTGATGCCTTGATTTTCTATACTCAAGCTGAACTTTTCAATTAAATATGCGAGGCATAGATTTATTTTGCGGTTGCGGGGGAATGAGTCTGGGGTTTCAAAATGCTGGAATTCAAATCGTTGCGGCTGTTGACCATTGGGAAACGGCTTTAACGGTTTATCGGGGCAATTTCAAGCATCCTACAATCACTTTAGATTTGAATGATGTGCAAAAGAGCGTCGAACAGCTTAGGCTCTATCAAGCCGAAGTCATTATTGGTGGGCCACCGTGCCAGGATTTTTCAGAAGCAGGGAAGCGGAATGAGGAATTAGGCAGAGCCAATTTAACCGTCTCGTTTGCAGAAATTGTTAGCGCTATGCGGCCTGCCTATTTTGTGATGGAGAATGTTGCTTTGACGCTCAAAAGCAAACGCTATCAGATCGCTAGACAAATCTTCAAAGCTGCTCATTATGGTCTGACAGAGCAAATTATAGAAGCTTCTTTGTGTAATGTACCCCAACAACGCAAAAGATTGTTTGTGATTGGGGAGCTAGATGGCCGGGATAATGCCTTGAAACCGCTTTTGGAAAGTGGTTTAACAACTAGACCGACAACGGTTCGTGAGTATTTTGGGGATAATTTGGGGTTTGAATACTATTATCGCCATCCAAGAACTTATGCACGACGAGCTATTTACGGCGTTGATGAGCCTAGCCCAACTATTCGGGGCGTTAATCGCCCTATCCCCCCTAATTATCGGCCCCATCCTCAAGATGCTGCTTTACCAGAGCAAGCGATAGTCTTGACTACCTTACAACGAAGCTATCTTCAAACCTTTCCTGCCCACTTTAGCTTTAGCGGGCCGAAAAGTCACTTAGAGCAAATGATTGGCAATGCTGTCCCCGTGAAATTAGCTGAGTTCGTAGCCTATAAACTGCTTCAATATCAGCAAGAATCTTTTGGCATCCTAAATCTAAGGAAATAAGGAAGATCTCCGATGTACCCACAACTAGCTTTCGTCATCTCGCTGATCTATATTACGAGAGCCGATGGAAAGATTACGAATGAAGAGGTTGGTAATTTGCTCTTAGCGCTGGGCGGCAGAGCAAAGGATGGAATAATAGAGGTCGGCGAGAATAATCGGGCCTTGCTTGAGAAGGCTAAACATTATGCCTCTACCATCCCCCTTGCCACCTTCCTGGCCGAAGCGACCCCTTGCCTTACCGAGGGCCAGAAGTTCTGTTTGCTGACTAGCTTAATAGACTGTGCCCTCGCCGATGGGGATCTGGCCTCCGAGGAGCAGCAAGTTATCTCCCAGTTCCTCAAAGCCTTTGGGCTAACTGAGACTCGCTTACAGACCATCTTCGAGGTCTTAGTCCTCAAAAATGACCGCTCTGTCCTTATCAATCCCGACCATCCACGTAACCATTCTACTTATCGAGTCACCTTGTAAGGAGATACATTCTAGCTCTTGATTGGTATACCATGATCCACCGAGCGCACAAGATTCGTCTGAATCCAACCCCTCTAAGAAGGCAGGGTAGGTTGAAGCAGGAATTTAAGCGCTGTTCACTTGGGATCACGCTTAAAGTAGCGGGAAGTTAAGAAAAAGATTGCCCAAATGAAAAAGATTGCCCAACTCCAGGCCCTTCTCCAGCTACCTTCCACCTGGTTGGCCCGCCACCCCAGGGTTCGGATCTGGCTCAATGTCTTACGGCTTGGCCTCTTCCAATTTGGAATGGGCCTCTCCTTGGCCCCCCTCACGGGAACCCTCAATCGCGTCCTCATTGATGAGGTAGGTATTCCTGCGGTGGCCGTAGGTTTCCTCATCTCGATTCACTACTTTGTCTCCCCCGTGCGAGCGATGATTGGCTTCCGCTCCGACCAGGATCGCATAGAAGGTCGCTGGAGGACTCCCTACGTAGTCTTAGGGGCCATGCTTACTTATGGCGGTCTAGCGACAGCACCTTTCTCCCTGATCCTTCTGAGCGGCGAAGGGGTGCTACCTTTCCCCCTTGCCATGGGTATCTGCACCCTAATCTTCCTCGCTTATGGGATAGGGGTCAATACGGTAGAAACAATCTACTTAGCTTTGGTCAGCGACCTCACCCCTCCTGGGGAACGCGGGCGCGTTTTAGCGGTACTTTGGATTATGCTCGTCCTGGGAACCATTGTAAGTTCCCTTATCATGGGGCAGTTGCTTCAGAGCTATAACCACTTACGCTTGATCCAAGTGATGCAAGGGTCAGCCTCCGTCTTCATCGGCCTTACGCTCCTAGCGCTGCTGAATCAGGAGAAGCTCCGCCCCGATGGGAAGGTCGTCGCTTATACCGATGATGTCCGCTTGCGGCTCTCCTTTGGGCAATCCCTCCGCCTCCTGGCGCACCAACCTAGCTTACGCAGCTTGTTTGGCATCCTCTTTGTGGCTACGACGGGCTTTGCTACCCATGACGTTTTACTTGAACCTTATGGGGGGCAAGTCCTTCACATGCCTATCGCGCAGACTACCCAGCTGACAGCGTTGTGGGGCCTTGCAATGCTCTGCGCGATTGCGGTCTCTGGGTGGCTCCTTTGGCAAGGCCGCTCCCCCGTCGGGCTTATCATTGCGGGTTGTCTAATAGGGATGCTAGGTTTTCTGATCATCAGCCTGACCAGTAACGAAGCTCTCGTCGGCCCCTTCCGCATCGGGGTATGGCTAATTGGTTTAGGGCGCGGCTTGTTTGTCGTGGCAAGTATCACCCTTGTGATGTCCCTTACCGATATGGGGCACGCTGGTCTCTTCCTGGGCCTTTGGGGGATCATGCAGGCGATTGCCCAAGGAGTAGGGACGATAGGGGGCGGTCTCGCCCGTGACCTTGCTCAACAATTCACGGGGAAGGTTGTTTTAGGCTATACCTTTGTCTACGGGACTTCTTTGAGTCTGCTTCTTCTATCGCTGATCCTGCTTGCTCTGCTCCGCTTAGACCGCCAACTTCAAGCTGGCGAGGCCCGTTCTCCCTGGCAAGGTCTCCAAGATATTCCCGCAGACCAAATCATCTATTAAGCGCCCCTTCCCTCGCGTCCCTTCTGCGACCTTAACCCTCCTTCAAGGGCAGGAGTCCACAGCTTTAGCTGTGGGGAAGGGGCAAGAGTCCATGGCTTTAACTCTTGAATCCTGCCAAGGACGGTGCTACCGAATCGCCAGGGCTAATTCAAGTGACTCGCCAGGGGCGGGTCAAACTGCTCCATTGCCCCAATCTTAGGCCTAAGCAACGATTGGGGCCTAAGCAATAGGGGAATGACTTATGAGCAAGAAGATCGGCTTACTCATCGAGGGCGGATGGGCTGGGGCAAATGCTTCCAATATGACAGATCAAACGAGTCGCCAATGGCAGATCAAACGACTCAATTGCCCTAATCTTGAGCCTAAAGAACGATTGGGGCCTAAGCAATGGGGGAATAAACCTATGAGCAAGAAGATTGGCTTACTTATCGGGGGCGAATGGTCGTGGCCTCCTGCTTTTATTGGGGAAGTCAACCGGCATCACGAAGATATTACTGCGGAATTGGTGCAATTGGGGGGAACCAGGATGGCCGAGCGGGTCGAATATGCCTTAATCATAGACCGCATCGGCCTCGAAGTCGCCTATTATCGCACTTTTCTCAAGGTGGCTTTGTTAAGTGGAACCACCGTTGTCAACAATCCCTTTTGGACGATAGCCGATGATCGCTTCTTCGGGGCCAGCCTGATGACTTACCTCAACATTCTGCATCCCCTTACCGTTGCGTTACCTTCCCATTCCCATAGTAATGGCTTAGGCGATGATGCTATGCGAAACTTAGTTTGTCCAATCCCATGGGAAGAGCATCTCTCCTATTTGGGAGGGTTTCCGATCCTCTTGAAACCGATTTGGGATGGCCCGACGCGG
>Ga0316607_1000450_pt1 | contig 14814 bp, 8 predicted proteins | sample MIS2016062E_MG_FD_207674 | JGI IMG/M metagenome (GOLD analysis project Ga0316607, IMG submission 207674) | Microbial mat bacterial communities from Middle Island sinkhole, Lake Huron, Michigan, United States - MIS.2016.062E | ecosystem: Environmental > Aquatic > Freshwater > Lake > Sediment...
CTTGTAAGAAACAAGGTGCTTTCCGCTTTTCAAACAGGCTGTGACCTGCGACTTCGAGAAGGAGTCATCTGCAAAGTATTCTTCTTCGCTCATTCCTTCATAAATTCCAGGTTCGTGAATCATTTTGCCTCCAACTTTGAAAGAAGATTATTCGCAAGGTCTATTCCGAGCAACTTGTTAATACCGGCTTCGCTGTAAAGAAAGTCCGAAACAACCTCAACAAAAGTGGCCTTGTCGATAATAACCTTCCCTGCGCTGTCAGATACTCTTTTCTTCGCTTCATCTTCAAGAGCCTTCCGACTATTCTCTGCTGCAACCTTTGCTTTTTCAGATTCCTCAGCGGCTTTTTTCTGAGCTTCCTCAAGTTTCTTTCTTGCATCCTCAGCTTCCTTATTTGCTTTTTCATCTGCAACGCGGCGTTCTTCCTCAAACTTCTTTCGCATTTCATCGGCTTCTGCCTTTGCCTTCGCATCTGCGGCCTCTTTTGCTTTCTTAGCCTTCAAAGCATCGGCTTCTGCTTTTTTCCTTATTTCCTCAGCTTCCTTCTTTGCTTTTTCAGCAGTCGCCTCAGCAATCTTCCGTGCTTCCTCGTTTTTTACACGAAGATCTTCCCGCTCTTTTTCGTAAGCAAGCTCACGATCTTTGAGGAATGAAACAAAAGCACTATAAACAGCGTCAGGCATATACCCAATACTGTTAATGTCTGCCACTTCCTGTGCTGTAAGAAATTTTTTATACTGTGCAATTTCAACTTTACGCTCACTTGCAATCCTTTCTGCTTTTAATCTGGTTTCTTCTGCGGCCTTCCTCGACTTCAAAGTTTCGACATACGAAAGCCACTGCTCCGTGGTATATGTTTTGATTACTGTTTCAGCCATATCAGAAGGAAGGATATACCCATCCATACCGTAGATATCAGCTTTTCTCTCAAGAACAAGTTCCTCAATACGCTTTTTCTCTGCATATTCTGCAAACTTCTCTTTTTTATCGAGAGAGAGCTCCACCTGAGAGGAAACATATTCAATGATGTTATAAACACCCTGAACAGCCTTCCCGTACTTAATAGAGTCCTCTTTCAATTCCTTCCGCTTCTTATCAGCAGCAGTCCGGTTCTTCGCAAGGGCAAGGCGGGCTTCCCGAGCCATTTTCATACCATCGACATCATCAACACTATCAACCTGAATTGCTTCATCAAGTTTCCGGTACTTCTCGATAATTGAGAAATATGAAACGAATGCAGATTGGATATTCGCCGCCGTCGGAGCCTCAAGGGATACCAACTCAGCACGGGCCTCTGCCGGGATTACCTCAGCATCCAAAACTATCACTTCACTTTCTTCCATAAAACTCCTTTCGTAGAATTTTAAAAAGACCCTCACGGTTCCAAGCCGCCCACTTTCGTGCAATCCCTTCAACAGGGGAGGGTCATCACAACCAACACACAACCAACACTACTAATATAACTATTACAACAGAGTTACGCAACAACTTTCTTCACTTGAGAATAAAATATTTCTTCAGGAATATTTGTTGCCTTGTGGATCATTCTTAAAAGAGTCTTAGTGTGCTCTAAAGTAAGTCCATTACTATTAATGACAGATATCTGAAAACCTATATCTTCAGAGATACCAAGGAGGGTGGGGTTGTGGAAAGTAGGACGAGGTGGAGGGGCCGTCCCGGGGAAGGTCTTTTTCTCACTCCCCTGTTCTCTTAACGCTCTAATTCTTTTCTGCATTGCTACATATCCATTGTCCATAAATTCTCCTTTCATGGTTAATATAAACTATTACAACAAAAAATACCTATTGCTTTATTTTAAAAACAATCATATATTGTTAGTACCGATTCCGGAAAGTCGGTAAACTTCGAAATTAAGGATATTAATTATGTCAAAAAATTATGGGGTTAGTAGTAGGAATTAGCAGGTCAATCCTTAACCTGTTTTCCGGCCTACGAAAACCCCTCTTATTTGGAGGATCACAATGAAGTGGTTTAAGCACTGGTCAACATCCACATCAGACCCTGATTTAATGGAATCAGAGGTAAGATTCAAGGCGGCGGGGCCGTATGTTTTTTGGAGAACATTAGAGGTTTTATCAAAGGAAGATGCTACTGAAAATACCTTAAATATAAATTTTAAGGTTTTTAAAACATTTTTTCCATCAACTTCTGCGAATAAATTGAAAGAAATTTTAGAATATTTTGACAAAAAGTCGAGAATATTTGTAAATTATGAAGATGAAAATATTTTAATTTTCTGCAATAAACTCGCTGTATTATCAAGTGATTACAATGCAAAAGTCAGAAGTTTGTCAGTAAAAAGTCAGGAGAGTGTCAGTAATTTATCCGTCTTAGAAGTAGAAGGAGATTTAGAAGGAGATTTAGAAGAAGAACACAATAGGAGAGGGATGCAAGGGAGAACCTACTAAATCTACGGTTCACACCTCTCAGTGAAAAACCAAAACCGCCTCCCCAAGGTTAGATACTTTGTGAGATTAAGACCAGACTCGGGACGGCATCTTAAATAGGCTTCACTCTTGGTTTATACATTTCATAAAAGTAGTTCGGATTTACTTGAATATTCTTATCATCAATTCCCTTACAAGCAGCAATCCAATAAACATTGAACTTATGAAAAAGTTCAATATAAGATTTTTCATCTTCGTCTTCCATGAATAGAACTTTGATAAAAGTTTTTTCAATGTCGATTAACTTATCAAGCTGTCTTGAAATTGACTTGAGTGAGAGATACTTGTTTTTAACGACCCTTTTCTGAGAGAACGGTACGGGCTCCATAAATTCCTCCTGTTATTTTGACACAGATAATATACCATGTGCGATACCAAGAGCAATAAGGTTTTGGTAGGAAGGCAATCTTAGTCTTTCACACTCTTCCTTGTTAGAAAGAAATCCGGTTTCTACAAGAATAACAGGAAATTTAGTTTTGTTGAGAATAAGCAGGTCAGTACGAGGATCGGGATTCCGAGCTGGCCTTACCCCAACTTCCATAAGCGAGTCAGTAATAACCTCTGCAACCATTTTTCCGACACCAGAAGGATGGTATATGCAATGGAACCCAACCTTCGTTTTATCAGAAAAAGAGTCACAATGAACCTCAACTCCAAGTGATGACCCGAGAGAATGCTTTATTCTATCGTCAAAACTTCCATCCACATAGGCGCAGTCGATTCCGCAGGCTCTCACCATCTCGTAAGTGGTCTTAGCGATCGAAGCGGTTATAGATGCCTCTATGGTGTTATTTTGGATTGCACCGGAATCTTTACCTGAGTGACCGGGGAATATTGTTATCATTATTCAATTTTCCTTGCGTAATGGGTTTTGGTATGCGTATCATTCCTGATGTATTGATGGGCTGTTAGGGCCAAAGCAGTGTCCCTTGATTCTGTTTTAATTTCTTCAATAAGTGCCTTATGCGCTTTCTGAAGTTGCAACTTTTCATTACCTGAAGATTTTTTTATTCTCTCCTCGACATTGGCCAATACTTCCTTTGTAAGATTATGCCGTCTGAGAATTTCCAATCTAACGGTATTTTGGTAGTCACTGAATAATTCGTTTGACATTCTGTATTTTTGGGATTCGTAGGTAAATTCCTGGGAAGGCGAGTATTTAATCCCAGTCTCCTCAAATACAAAGTCACCACCTTTTTTACCTGTAAGAACCTCATCGCTGAATTTATCCGCAACTGCCATCGAGTACCGATATGCGTTTTTAACCGGCATGCCAGACAAAGGAGTCCCCGGCCATGACGCTGCAAGGTCAATAACATTCACAAAAGTATCTGCAACTTTACGGTAATTTCCATCAGCCCAACCCTCAGGGATTGCAACTGCGTCTCTTACTGTCCTTCCCAAGTCTTCCATTATTCCACTTAGAATGTTGTCAAAGTCGTTCTGAATTGTTTTTGTCATTTCAGGGCCGAAGGTTTTTTTAATATCTTCAGGGCTCTTTAGTTCTCCATCATCATTAAGAAAGATTCTTGTGATAAGACCAGTCATGGATGCAACATAAGTTCCACCGTAAATCGGTATTGCATACCTTGCGCTTCTTTCGATCCATGATCTTGCTTTGGTTTTTCTGTTGAAAATAAGGTCGGATAAATAATCAACAAGCACCATACCTCCTATCTGAGCAAAATAAGACCACAATAAAACACTAATTGCTTTTTTAAGGTATTTTTCCTTGTCTTCAGGAGTTTCGGCATTTTTATACAAGTGCCGTGTAACAACCCACTGGTTCCATATTCTGTTTGCATCGGAAGTGAAAACAGTCATAAGTCGTTCTGTAAGGCTTCTTCCACGGGCCGCCCTTGAACGATGGATTATATTATACATCGGCTGAGAACGGTGAGTTATTTTTTCTACATTGTCGATTATAAATTCATTCCGTGCTTCACCGGTAAGGCCAAGTTGGTCAGCTTTATCCACCACATACTTAGAAATTGCCCTAATAGGTATTCTATCTCCCCAGGCAATACCCTCTGTAAGCTTATCAGGAAGAGTCTTCTCAACTCCAAAAAACTCCCTCGCAGCAGTTTCATACGGCTTTCTACCGAGTTCCACCTGCGCATATCCACCCTCTATTCTCGATCTAATATCCGATGAAAGTTTTTTGACTTCTTCAAGGGCGATATCACCCTTCTTGGAAATCTTTGTGGCAGATTGTAGTGAGTCAAGGAATGCGGATATCATCATGGGGATGTCGGTAATAGGTATTTCCGGGAAGGCTCTTGTGATCGAAAAAAACTGCCGTGCGATAATAATTGGGTTTGCACCGAATACTTTCGTGATACGAGCATTCATGATTTTTAGAGCAAAATTTTCAAGAGAACCAGTGGTTTTTGATTGAGGGCTCTTTATATCATTAATAGTTTTTTCAAGCTCAACAAAGAACTTATCAACACCCGCAGCTTTTGCTTTTGCTTTGAGGTGTATGTTTGTAAGAAATGAAGTTACTTGTCTGAATGGTATCGCAAAAGAACTGTATGCCCCTGCAAGTGAAGTTGAATCGTAATAAGACTTTAACGCACCTTCAAGTATTACTGGATTTTTAGAGTACAACTCTCTCTCTTTAAGGCTTCCTGCCCATTCGACATTATACATCGACTCAAAATTTTGAATAAGACCATCAAGTGTAGTGTCCTGCCCGAGAACATCCCTTGTAACGCCTTTTCTTGCAAGTTTAAAGTAATTCTTCACCCTGGCAATATCTTTGTAAGCAATTTGATTGGATGCTGAATTAATCGCTGAATTATTTACAAAGTTGTTTTGGTAGAAAATAGCCTCAGCAACAGAGTTCATAACTGGGTCACTTGTAACTATGTCTGATATTCTAATAACATCATCCATTGAAAGTTTGTGCCGTGCTTTTGCTGATTGAGATTTTTCGTCAAAAGCCATTCCTTGCTCATAATCAAAATCAAAACCACTCTCGGTAATGGCTCCGAGGTTGTGAGGATTAAGACTGTGAAGATGGATGGCAATAAGGTGATCCGGCATCATCTTGACAGTTTCGCCATTTTCAAGTGTAATATTGGTTCCATGCTTCTCAAGAAATGCTTTTTGAGTCTTCCTGTTTTCAGCAAAAGCAAGCGACATTTTTGACAGGTCTTTTGAGCTCACCTTAGAAAGCATATAATCTCTTGCTGATTGCATAAATCCAAGGTATGATTTTTCTGCCTTTAGGAGTTTATTAAATACCCACCCAAATCCTGCTTTTTGTTTTTGGTAGTCTGGGTTGTTTGAGAGAATTGTTGTGAGTGAGTCGGTAGTTAAAGACCCCACCCCGAGGTTATCCACAATAAACCCATCATGCAGGTCTTTCTCAGGCTTTCCCTTATTCTTTTCAAACCTTATATTAAGGCTTTCACTTGCTGCTTGGATGTTATCATTCACCTCTTGGCGGAGTTTTAGCATTAATCCTGAAGCGTTAATGTCGTGCTCCATGATTGCATCGAGGATTTTAATTTCAATCTCTGCAAGTTCGTCCAAACCCATATCCCAAACACTGTTTTTAAGTGGTTGCATTTTGATTTTATACTCAGCAAGCATTCGCTCCATGTCTGGAGTAATAAACTGAGTTGAATCCATGTAGCTGAGGAGGGCATTATAATCACTCTTTGCTTGCCATGCTTCAATACGGCTATAATCTGTAGTCTTCCTGAAGTATAATTCCCCCAGGATATTCTTAATAGCTTCCTTTGCTCTTGAATTAACCTTAACACCTTCTACTGTTTTTGCCTTACTAAAAGCAAGTAATCTTGTAACTGCTTCTTTTTTCTGATTATCATAGGATATTTTATCAATCGTGTTTGATATTTTTTTCGTGAGACCATCAATGGCTTTTTCAGAGATTGGAGTGTAAGCCTTGACCATCCCCCATATCTTTGTTTTCTGCTCAGAGTTAAGATTGTCGGCAGCACGAAGTTTAAGCCTTGTAAATTCCTTCAATGCTTTTTTGTTGGCTTCCTTAATAATTTCTTTCTTCTCGGATTGAAGTTGTTTTGTCGCAAGATCTTTTTCAAACTTCTGAGCTTCGATATTTCTTTTTGCCGCTTCCCGAAGAAGTATTTCGGGGTCACTTGATCCGGCCAATGCAGAAAGAAGTTTAATTTGCTCGTTAATAGCAATATCTTCCTTCATGTGTTTTGTGGCCAAGTGCATATCCCTTTTGATTTCAGACTGAAGAAATTCAAATTCATCATCAGGGGAATACTCAAACACACCTTCAACATCTTCGTCTCCGCTTTTCCAAGCAGCTCCGAACTCGGAGACAGGGATTATATTCTTATTGTCGATGATGGTTAAAATAGCGTTTGAATCGGGTTTCTGAAGGATGGTTTCAAATTCCCTTCCCCCTACCGGAAGTACCACGATTGCCCCTGCGGTTTGCAGGTCTTGGTTTTTATCGAAAATCTGTCGGCTTATGCTTGCTCTGTCGAATAGTTCCATTGCGTAGAGTTGGACTACGGTATTGTCGGGACGGACAAAAGCTACATACCCATTTTCGTAAGACTGATTAATCTGAGATAGGACGGTCGAAACCTGTTGCCTTCCCTCTGGTGATATAAGGCTCTTTATTTTATCAACCTTTTCTCCATTTGAGAAATAGCTATGCAGGTTGTAGTCTTTTTGCTCCTGAGAGTATTGAACAAATTCCTGAGTAACTTCACCATTATAATCTTTCCGAAGCATCATTGCGCCGGTGTGATTAAGAATTATTTCAGCTTGAACAATATCTGCTCCATCTAAAAATGATTCCTTATCCATGTCCGACGGCTTGGTATTACCAGACGGGTGATTGTGGACGGTATAAACCGTATCCGCACCCATCTGTCGTGCTTTTAAATCTACCTTACTCGCTCTATTTGGTACATTTACTCCCACTGGGGAGAATGATGTATTATGGGTGATTGCTATTATTTCACCGTCTTTTATAAACACATCCCATGCGTGTTCTATTTTGCCGTCCCGTAGAATAGTGAGGGCATCAACTGCGTCTTGAGCATTTCTGACTTTTGTACCAATGAGTGAGATTTGACCCCGAAGAAATTCATCTCGCACGGGACGGTCATCGCCTTTTGAGATTGTTTCCTCACGGAACTCTGCCTTGATTCTCTCAAGCTCACTTTTCGACATTGTTTTATTTCCATAAGCAACCATCACCTCGCTTGGGCCACCTTCAATATCATCAACCTCAACAATTGCTGATCCGTAGTATTTTACAAACAGTTCTGCTTTTTCTTTGGATTTTTTAAGTTCGGATATTCTTGCGTCTATGTCTGCTTTTTTGTCAGAATTTGACATGAAACTAAGAATATCGTCTACAAAGAGTGAATCTCCGATATCTTTTCCAAGGAGTTCGTAATCCAAAGCACTATTTGTGGGGTCGGCCATAATCCCATCTGCCATTTTTTGAATCTTGATAGCAATCTCTCGACCTTGGCCTTCTGACTTTAGGCTGATTTCAAAATCCTTATGTTTTCCAGCATTAACAATTGCTTTACCCCAATTACTTTGCGGTGTTACACCGGCGACCTTATAAACATCTCTAATAAGTTTCTTGGTAGCTTCAAGAAGTCTTATTTTTTCAGATGAAGGATTCTGAATTTCATAGTTGATTTCTGCTGCATGGTCAGGATGAAGAATAATTTTATTTCCATCACAAACAACCACCCCGTTATCAGTAAAATCGGATGGCTTTGTTGATTTTACCCATGAGTTTACTGTGTCAAGAAATTGTAATGCAGCAGGAGGTATGCGAACACCTTTAGGAGGCGGTGCTTTATCCCCGTAAGAGTTTCCCTTGGAATAATTAATCTCACTCTTTTTAACTCTTTTTTCATCAAAAACAGCAACCGACATATTTCCGTTTTCATTAATCGAAACAGCACTGTCGTATCCAAGTTTTTGCATTTCTGTTTTTATAAAATCAGAAAAGAATTTATCGAAAGAAGGAAAGTAATGAACAGGCTCAGATTCGTAGCTTTTTGCCTTCATAAATACTGCCCGCTTGTCACTATTAAGAGTTTTTGCAAAGGCAAGTTTTGCGTACGGCCACCAATGAAGCGCAAGATCAAAAAGATCATTTTCACCGTCAATCATGTACGGTCGTTTTATGTTAGTAATAGACACTACAACGGTGTCGCCATCGGAAAATTTGTCGGTGTTGTTAGATAGTGTAACACCCACAAATGGGACGGTTGAACCGTCGAATAATTCAGCATTATTGATTTCATCCGAAAGCACCTTGTCAGGCTTTGCTGTGTCGATTTTAAGAGTTACAGTTGGCTTATCTAAGGATGGTTCTGACTCAGGTTGTACGGTTCCTTTAGAGCTAAATAAGTCTTCTTGAGCGAGTGTTAGTGTGGCCGCATCTTGGTTTAGCAGGGGAAGGTCTGATGTGTCTGCCTTCCCACCTTTGCGAGCTTTCTGACCTTGCTCGATAAGTATTTGCTCTTTTGTTTTTGCTTTAACGCCAAGGTCTAATGACCCGGTTTCTTTTGAGAATTTAGCCTCAGATTTAACAGCAGGAGGTTTTACAGGAGCGACTTCCCCTTCTTTTCCAGGTACTCTCTCATTTTCAGTGTCGATATTTCCGACTCTTCTATTCCCTGGAACCTCTTCTTGTCCGACTCCGTTATCGGGAAGATTCCTTTTTTCTCCAGCCTTGCGAATCTTTTTTCGTAGCTCATTTTTCAACCCCTTTATTTTTGCAGTAGCCTCGGCATCAGAGATTTTCCCCGCCTCGTTATCTGCCATAATCTTATCGACTTCTGACAACCGCTGTAATTCGATGATATCTGATTGATTGACAATCTCACGCTTATTATTAATATCATACTTCAAATATCCTTCTTCGTCAACCTCTTTTTCAAGAAGCTCCATTAAATCATTCTTTTTGGACACTTCAAGTATTATATCTGCGTCTCCAGATTCGTCAAAATAGTTATTCCCGGGTGTAAGCGATGTCACTCCAAAGTCAAAACCAAGCCCGAGTGGGAAGTTTGCTTGCTTTGGATAAATCAATCTCCCAAGGTTGTTATCTCTTATAAACTGAGAATAAGAGTCTTTTGCGTTTTTCACGAATGAATTAAGATCAGGTACTGACATTTGAGATATTGTGGAAAATTCATCCCCTCCTTCTCGGTAAGACTGTGTTCCATTTTCAGCATCGTCTTTTTCTGATATAATTTTAGCAAATTTCTCAAAAACCACATTTGCAGCATCGTGACCTTTGACATAGGAGCCTTCACTTTTCCATAACGGTGGAAGGTCAGGATTCTTCTCTGTGAACTCTTTTGACCATGCTTCATCGTATTTTCTTCCACGAGAATCTTCTATTTCACCGGTAAAAAACTTATTTGCACCACCAAGATTTCTGAAATCGTATTTAGCAATTGTTGCCGGAACATTGTTTTTTTGAAGCGTATTTAATGCGTAAATGGATTCTGCTTTTAACGGTAACTTTGTAGCCCCATCAAGAATAATACCAATAATTTCCTGCGGTATGTATTGCATAATCTTTCGTGTTGGCCTAAGCATGTCACCAATACTATCAGTAGCAGGTGTTTCGTTTGCTTTGAAGGTATCAATTAAAACCTTGTTTGTTTCGGCGTTCTGTTTGATATTTGCAGGAGCATCTTCCGGGACGGTAATAGCATCCTGAATCTCTTCTTCAAGACTTGCGTTCGTTTCTGCCTCGACATTTGCAACAGTTTCAGTAGTTCCCATTTCGGGTACAACTTCGGTTTCCGTGGTTATATCGGTTGTAGCATCGGGAAGGACACCAGGTAAATCGGTTGATTCTTCAAAAGTTGGAGCCACTTCGGTAGTTGTGGGAAGGTCTGAATCGGGTAAAATGCCCGATTCTTCTGTTGCTCCAAGTTCCTTTGAGAGGTCTGATAGAATATCACCTTCCCGGTCAAGGGCTTCTTGATCCGCTTCCACAGCAGCATCTTGATCGGGTTCAAGGTTAGTAGGAACATCTACAAAGTCGTCTTGGTTGATTCCTGCTGCTTCTGGGATGGTATCAGTAGTAACTTCGGGGACTTCGGGGACGGCCTCAGTCGCCTCCACACCTTGAATAGCTACTTCGGTATCTACAGGGTCAACCCTCTTTGGCTCAAGATTAAGTTGTCCGAGTGAGTAGCTGAGTCTTTCTGCTTTATTTTGAATGCCATTCCATATTTCATCATCAAAAACAAGGTTTGTTATTTCTTTTGCAGTTTTTGCGTCAACCTGATAATTATCGACAATGCTTTTTTGGAGCTTACTTCTCTCAGGTTTTTGAAGAACACCGCCAACAACTGCACCGCCACCTCCAAGCACTACGCCGACAAGCCCAGAATATGCGGCATCGGAATATGTTTCAGGATTTGTCATTGCTGCAATAGTTGATTCTACAGCGGTTTCATCGCCTTCCCCATACCACCTTTTTGTTATGGCATCAGGAAAGGCCTGAATAGCTTCTTCTACACCTTCTCCGATTGTTCCTGTAAGTATACCTTTTAATTTAGCACCGGCACCAACCATCCCTGCTGCTGAACCTACAAGTTTACCTCCAAGGTACTCAAGCGGGGCTTGGACGGCCGCATTTGTAAGTGATGATGAAAGAAGTTTTTTATTGTCCGTTTCACGACCCTGTGCTTTGTCTTCTTTTTCTCCTGATTCAATTGACCCTCCCGCAATAGATGACCCAAGAAGGGCTATACCGAATACTGGGTTTATTGCACTTGCTCCAACCGAAGCGGCAAGTGATGGAGCTCCACCAACAACCGCTTGGCCAAACTGTCCAACAGGTGTTTCTGCTTGAGGGTATGAAACAGGCTTTAAATATTCAGAACCGGATATTGATTCAAGTTTTGATATGTAGTTTTTAACATTGCCTATATCTGATTTTACTTTTTCAGCTTGTTTTGTGATTTTTTTAATCTGTTTGGCAGATTTTGCATCCTTAACACCTGATTGCAGTATTGATATCTGGTTGTTTAGATCGGAAAGCTCATACTCACGATCTTGAATCCATGCTTTTCTTTCAGTAGCCATTGTTACAATAGGGCCACGAATTATCTGCCTTGTAGATTCAACTGCCGGGCCTACGACCTTCCCAAGTGTACCCTCTATAGGTATTGACCCCGAAGATTTCTCTATCGCATTGGAAATATCTTGGTTCCATTGGTCAGACCGTGTTTTTTTGGAAGCGGTGTCCAACGGGACGGCAGGATTCGGGAAGATATACCTGCTTTGGTCTCGTTCTCTTTGATTTGGGTCGTAAATAGGCTCCATTTTTTGGGTTTCAGTGGCCACCTCTTCCCATTCACTTTGATCTACTTCTTCCCACTCGTTTTGATTTATCGCTTCAGATGGTTGAGAAGGTACTTCTTCCCAATCATTTTGGTTGACTTCTTCCCACTCATCTTGATTTATCATAAAACCCTCTTTATTTAGGCCCGAGCACTTTTAATACTTTCCCGTTTCCATCTAAAATAACTTTATGGACAACGCCGGTGTTTGTGTTTCTTCTTTCACCATAATACTGACCTTGTGGTAGTTTAGGATCACCGGTAGCCGCAGGAGCCTTTTTGGGTGCGGCCACTGGCTTTTTGGTGGCAGTATCTGGCTTATTGGTTTTTTGAGTTTTTGGATTAACTGCTGGTTGTGTGTCAACGGCATCTCCACCTTTATCACCAATATACACCGATGTTTCTCCAAGTAATAACCCTGCTTTAGACAGCTCGTTTAGAGCCTTTTCCCTAAGTATTTGAAGCTCTTTATTTGCGGCATCTTTGTTTCCTGCAAACATTATATCATCAATCTTTGCTGATAAATCTTTTGCCTGCGCATTGTATTTATCAGCATTTTCTTGGAAGGTTTCGACTTTGAGTTTTACTTCATCTTTTATGTCCTGTCTTTTTGCAAGAAGGTTTTCAAGCCACTGCTCTTTGGATAAAATATCACTCTCATGCTGACGCTGTTTCGCTTTTTCGTAACTATCAGCTTTGATTTTTGTGTCAAGCCTCTCGTTTCTACCCTCTTCAAGAGACCTTTTATACGACTCTTCTTTAGACATGTGAGCCTGAACAGGCCCGACTTTTTTAATTTCTTCTGTTGACATCTCAGGGCGTAGTGTTGAGAGGTGGCTTATAACCTGTTCTTGGCCCAATGTGTTAAACCCCGGGACGGCAGAAGCAAGACTGTCATAATCAAATATAACCCTTTTCCTTCTAACTCCAGGGTCAATGTTTTTCAGCCTTTCCTCAAGGGATAATACTTGTTTTTGCATCGGCTCAGAAGATACCATTGGAGGCATAAGCGAGCTTCTTTTCTCTTGGTACTGCTCATACCACGGGTCGTTTGGTGTAAACTGCTTTGGAGCACCAAGAAGCCCTGATTGAAGACTACTCAATCCTTTCCCGTACTCATAGACTTGTTGCCGTTCTTCGGTTGCAGCTCTATTTTTTTGGTTCTCAGCAACACGCCGTAATGCTTCTTGGCCCTCTACCGTGCTTAACGCAGACGACCCAATTGTTTTTGCAAACAAATCAGGATTAGAAGAAATATTAGGGTCTCTCATTGCGTTAGTTATAATTTCAATGCCGTATTTGTTTGCGCTTGCGTAACTCATGCTCTTTTACCTCCGAGTGAATTAACTGAAGACATCATTCCAATCATGAAATTCTTGGCTATGCCTTCCCGGTCATCATCATTTTCAATACTTTTCCTTAAAGCGTATTCCTCTGCCCTTCTTTTGAGAGCGTTGTTTTTTTCAGAATCTGCCATTTGCCGAGTAGTCATTCCTTGATTAAAGGCAGTCTCTCTTTTTCGTGTGATTTCAGCCTGATTCTGCATGATCCTATTGAAAAGTGTCTGTTCTCTTTGTTCCGCACGATCTTGAATACCAAAATCATACTCTCTTCTTGAGTTTAGAGTTTGTTGAAAGTTTTTATGGAGCTTGTCTCCAAGGTCGGTGAATGCTGATAGTATACCGGCACCTGATGACCCACTGCTTTGTGCGTCTTTATCTGCATCTGCCTCTGCCATATTTATCTCCTTAGCTCCAGTTTACTTGGTTTGAAATGTTGTTATTATTTAAGGTGTCTGTGAGTATCCCCATTGTAGAAGCACTACCAATAACACCTGCAAGATTATCTCGGAATGTGGAGCCTTCACCAGTTTTAACGCCAATAAAGTCTTTAAATCTTCCGACTATACCATTCTCTCCTTTTCCAAGAAGCTCTTTTGTATTGATATTTATTGTATTGCCTGTAGCAACATCTTGAAAAGTATAAGTTGCATAATCTTTACCATAATCATCATAACCCTTTGCCGTCAACTTAAACGGCTTTCCTCCAATATTAACAACAGCGTTGTTGTCTATGCCTTCAAAAGTATCTATAACCTGAACCATTCTTGACCCAACCTTACCCGATTGTGTTTGCCATGTGGTAGCATCCGGGTTTACATTTCTAAGGACATTTTTCACTTTATTCCAAACTTCAGGCTGTGAGTAAGCTGCTGCCCAATCAGTGTTAGTTCCTGCAAGGTAGCTATCAACAAGGAATTTTGTCTCTTCTTCTTTGGCCTTGTTAATCATCTGAGTTCCCGATACTATCCCAAGACCTGCATTGTCAAGCATTGACCGTTGAGCATCTGTGAGGTAGTCTGAATACCCGTTTGCGGCATAATAAGCAGCTCCGACTATTTCACCAAGCGCAAGGCTTGCCTGTTCCTTCTGTTGTGCTGAAGCATTCGGATTCATAAGAACATCCTGGTACGATTTAGCTTGTCCTGAGAGCATGAGTTTCAACGGTGAGCCGTCCCCGTTATCCCACCAATCCATTACCGATGCCCCAAGCTTAAGACCACTTGAAGCCGCTTCTGTGTCTCCACTTACAAGTCCGTTTAGAATTGTTTCCCGCTCTTCAGGGGTAAATTCAAGTCCTTGGATTGCACTGCTTTGGTTCCACAATTCAAAGTATTTCTTACCCATGAGCTGTTGCATTTCAGGGGAAGCGTCCGCCCCGAAGTTGGTCATCCAAGTTTCGATATTTCCAATGCTCGCTTGAATATCGGGAAGGGCAGCTTTTGAATAATCCACTCCAAACCCATAAAGACCTGAAGCAAGTTCTGTCGCTTTTCCGATGTTTTCATCACCGCCAAGAGAAAGAAGCTCACTTATCTGGCCTTGAGTTTTGAGATAGTCTTGATTCTTTCTTTCGTAATCAAGTTTTTCTTGCTCTCTTACAAGTCTATCCGCTTCCATCTGTCGGTCGTAATCAATCTTATCAAGACCGAG
>Ga0316607_1000451_pt1 | contig 14770 bp, 13 predicted proteins | sample MIS2016062E_MG_FD_207674 | JGI IMG/M metagenome (GOLD analysis project Ga0316607, IMG submission 207674) | Microbial mat bacterial communities from Middle Island sinkhole, Lake Huron, Michigan, United States - MIS.2016.062E | ecosystem: Environmental > Aquatic > Freshwater > Lake > Sediment...
ATTTTTATCTTCTTTGAAAGCACCTCATAATTGTAACCTTTGTCCAGAATTTGAATCTTTTTTAATTGCCCAATTTCATAAATAACGACTTCTTTTTGATGATTTTCAACTCCAGAAACCAAAAAAGTGCCTCGGTGATAAACAATGAAAACAGGAGCAAAATCTATTTTATCGGTTTTAAAAACGTAATTGTCCACTGTGTAGTCATCAATCAATTCGGTAATTTGAATGTGTTTTTTATGGATTATTGCCCAAATAATGTCATCGATGTTTTGGTTGAAAATAACATCTTTGGTAATTTCATAAAAATGAGTGTTTATCAACTGTTGTTTATCCTCATTTAGAATCGCCTTATTGCTTTGTTGCAAAGTAGTTTCCAACACCTCTTGAAACAAATCGAAATGCAATTTCTTTTGTTCTTTCAATAGGTTTGGACTGGTCAATAACGACAAATACAACAAATTGATTGATTCTTGCGTAAGCTCTTTTTTGCCATCAACAGCACTTATCTTCCAAATCTTTTTTCGATAACCAACCACTGTAGCAACAAGTTGTTCATTGGGTTGCAAAAAAACTTTCTCCACTTCTACCAAATCGCGTTGCAATTGGCGAAGACTAATTTCAGCTTCTTTTTGTTTGAGATGTTCTAAAATGGTGCTGGCATCGGCAGCAGTATGTTTCAGAAAATCATAGATTACTTTGAGTCTTTCGGTTTGTTTGAGCATAACTTTTAAAATAAAACACAAACATAAAACTTAAAAACGACATAAAACGCCTAATAAATTATAATTTTTAAAATCGTAAAATTTTTGTTAATATATTTGTAAGAAATTTAAAAAAAACAAAACTATGCGAAAGAAATTATTTTATTATGCTCTCACTTTAATAATAATGAGTATTGTCTCCTGCGGAGCTAAAAAAGAACTCTATAACATTGAATGTATTAGCGTTGAAAACCAAGGATACATCAAGTTAAAAGTGCTAGACTATAAGAATACTTCAAAACTTGATGTTGAAAATGCCAGCAAAAATGCTATTAAAGCAGTTTTATATTCAGGGTATTCTTCTGCAACTTGTCAGACCCAAAAACCACTTTTAAAAGAAACGGCTGACATAGAAAAATTCAAGAAAATAGAAAACAAATTTTTTTCAGAGAATGGGATTTGGAAAACATTTGTTAGAAATTCTTTAGACACTTCCAATATAAAAACCGACAAAAAAGAGAATAAAGATTTTATCATTATGATAAATAAAGATGGACTACGAAAATACCTTGAAGAACAAAAAATCATTAAACCACTAAATACAGGATTCTAACTATGAGAAAATTTATAATACTAATAATGATAATCGGGTTCTATACTTATTCATTGAACTCTTATGCCCAAGCAAAAAAACCAACATTAATGATTTTACCTAGTGATAACTGGTGTGAACAACGAATATTTATGACCGAATTTGACAATCAGGGTACTAAACAAAAAGTACCCAATTACAAACAAGCATTTCAGGAAGATACTGAAATAGGTCAGGTTATCAGCAAAATAGGCTCATTAATGATTGACAAAGGTTTCCCTCTCAAAGATGCAGAACAAGAACTTAAAGCTATAGAACAAAGAACTGCCGAAGACAATATGACTACAAGTACAGCTTCAGGTTCTTCTATATCGGAAAGTCCTTTAGATAAATTGAAAAACAGAGCCAAAGCTGATATAATTATTCAAATATGGTGGAAAGTCTCTAAAACCGACCAAGGGAAGGTAGTTTCTTTTGTCCTGGAAGCATTTGATGCATATACAAGTAAAAGAGTTGCTGCTTCTTCTGGAAACGGCACACCAAACAATACCGACATTGTGCCAGTTCTTTTACAAAATGCCATTTTGGCTAACATTGATGCTTTTGCAGCACAACTGCAAGCTCATTTTGATGATATGTTTACCAATGGCAGAGAAGTTCGTTTGACCATAAAAAAATGGAACAACTGGGACAAAGATTTAGAAACTGAAATTGATGGGGAAGAAATTACCGACCATATCTCAAAATGGATGGATGACAATTCGGTACAAGGACGTTTTAATAAGTCAGATGCTTCTGAAAGTGTCATCCGTTTTGAACAAGTTCGCATTCCTTTGTACGATGATAAAAACAAAGCTTTAGACGCTCGAGATTTTGGTAAAAAATTACAAAAATATCTAAAAGCAACTCCTTATAATTTTGAAGTAAAACTAATGACTCGTGGACTTGGAGAAGCTATTCTGGTCTTGGGCGAAAAATAACATATTTATGAAAAACTTAAAACTTATTCTACTTTTTCTTATAGCATTTCAATTGAATGGAAATGCTCAAGTAAACTTGGACGACTTTGGACGCATCATTTTGAATACCTATTTGCCTGATAATAATTCTATTCCTGCCGAAGCAAAAAAATCTTTAGAAACCAAGTTGAATCAAATTACAACAAACAACGGAATGGGAGGCAGTATGGCAAACCCAAGATTTATAATTACCGTAGTAGTAAACATAGGAACTAAAGACATTGTTGCTGGACCACCACAAATGATTGCTCAAAATATGGAGCTAACACTATTTGTTGGTGATGCGATTACCAACACCATTTTCTCCAATACAACAATAAGTCTAAAAGGAGTTGGAACCAATGAAAACAAAGCTTTAATAGAAGCTTTCAAAACTATTAATCCAAAGAACAAAGAAATTATTGCTTTTCTCGAAGAAGGAAAAAACAAAATCATTAATTACTATTCAACACAATGTGATTTTATCATTAAAGATGCCGAAACATTAGCCAAACAAGAAAAATATGATGAAGCCATTTATAAATTGGCTCTAGTTCCAGAGGTTTGCAAAGATTGCTATTTTAAATGTTTAGATGATTTAACCAAAATATATCAACAAAAAATTGATGCTGATTGCAAAGCTAAATTAAGTAAAGCTAAAATGACTTGGTCAAGTCAAAAAAACAAACAAGGAGCTGAATTGGCAAGCAATATCCTAACAGAAATTAATCCAAAATCATCTTGCTATAAAGAAGTAGAAAAATTTATAACTCAAATTAGCACTAAACTTACTGCCGACGAAAAAGCAAAATTAGATTTGGAACTCAAAAAATACAATGACAGAATGGCTTTAGAGAAAGAAACCATCAAGGCTTCTCGTGAAATTGCAGTTGAGTATGCTAAAAACCAACCGAAAACAATAACTTATAACAACCTAAATTGGAGATAAATATGACAACAAAAAACGAAAACTCAAGAACAAACAAAAAACATTTTATAATTTTTAATAACGGAGGGGTAATAAGTGCCACAACGCCTAAAGATTGGGCAAGAGCGCACAAAAATCTCTTCCCAAATTTTGATTTTAGTAATTCAGACAATACACCCATTGTTTCAAAAATAGAAGATTATTTGTCACAAGATAATTTTACAAAAATTGAAAATAATGAAGTAGTGATTCATTACGATTTTTTATCTCTTTAAAACCTTTCAAATTAAAACCACCCTTTATATGAAAAAAATAATTATCCTAATTCATTTATTTACATCCATAGTTTCAATTGGACAAAATAAAGAATATAAAAAAGCAGTTAATTTGTTTAACGGAAAACAATATGCAGAAGCAAATGTTATTGTCGAAAAACTATTAAACAAAGAGTTTGGAGATTTAGACGAAGAAAAAGAGTTTTATTGTTTGCAAATGAATACAAATTGTTATTCCTTATTGAATGATTTTCCATCTGCATATTCTAAGGCTAAAATTTATTTAGATTTTATAAAGAACTCATCCAAAGGATTTCTAGTAAATAAAGAAACAGCAATAGAAGGAGCAGAAAAACTTATAGAAGAATTAAAACTAAAAATTCCTAAAGAAGACAATGGCAATTCAGCATCAATGATTGCATCAGAATCTAGTTCTGCAACTAAAACAGATAATTCAGAAAGCAAAGTAGCTGAACCCCCCAAACCTGTATCAGACGATAAAACAGTCACACTAACAGTTTCAGGCACTGGAAAAACGCTTGAGGAAGCAAAACTAAATGCTTTACGTTCGGCAATAGAACAAGCATTTGGGGCATTTATATCCTCAAAAACCGAAATATTAAATGACAATTTGATTAAAGATGAAATTGTTTCTGTGGCAAGCGGGAACGTTCAAAAATTTGATATTGTTTCTCAAGTTGAGGTTCCAAATGTTGGCTATGCAATGACTTTAAATGCAACAGTATCCATTGATAAGTTGACTTCATTTGCAGAAAGTAAAGGGGTTGTGGTTGAATTTAAAGGAGGTTTATTTGCTGCAAATATAAAATTGCAAGAATTAAATGAAAAAGCAGAATATAAAGCAATAGGTAATCTGCTTCTTGTTTCCTTAGATTTATTACAAAAATCTTATGATTATGATTTAGCAGTTTCAGAACCAAAATTTGATAGTCGCTATAATGCTTATGAATTAAAATTTAATATTTCAACTAAGAAAAATGCTAATTACGATGCGTTTATTAAATATTTTGTCTCAACTATTGACAAAGTAGCAGTAACAAAATTTGAAGCATCAGAAAGAGAAAAAACAGGTAAAAAAGAATATCATTTTATTATTGATGGAAAACTATATCAGTTAAGGAGTCCTTATTCTATGATTTATTTATTTAATTTCTTTTTAGCAGGGTCTTTAATTACCACGAATTCATTTGGGATTTATACAAATGATGGACGTATTATTAAACTTGAATGGTGTAAGGAATCTGTATTTAGAGCTATTTCAAAAGATGCAAATTGGGATAATAAAATAATTACTCGTCTTGAAAATGTTGAAATTAACGTTAATGATAGTTATTCAGATAACTTTGAGCATAGTTATTCAGATATTGTTGATCTTCAAAATAAAAATGATTATTTTAATGCCTTAAATTTTTTAACATCTCACTGGCGCGCATCTGAATATAATAGGACATCTCCAACTGATAAATTATTTTTTATGACCACATTTAAATCTCCTGAATTTAGTTTTACTAAACATTATAACCTAAGCGATATTGAAAATATATCTTCATTCTCTATAAAAAAAATTGAGTTTTTCGAATTTTTAAAAAATAGAGATTTGTATGTAGAAAAAAGTCTCCCAGACGAATATAGTTGCTTTCTTAAAAATACAAAAATATCAATACCATCAGGATATAAAAATATTCAAGACATAAAAATTGGCGATGAAGTTATTTGCTTTGATGACAAAGGAAATCTTCACACATCTATAGTAGAAAGCATTAATTCTCATCAAAATCAAGATGTATTCAAGTATAGTGTTTGGAACGGTGAACCACTTTTTGCAACGCCTAATCACTGGGTTTTAACTTCGGAAAATTCATTCACAGAAATAGGAAAATTAAATGAATTACTTACATTAGTGGATACTGATGGAGGATTAAAGCCAATAACAAAAGTGGAGTATTTTGGTAAAGAAACCGTTTACAATTTTATAGTTAAAGATTATCATACCTATATTGCAAATGATATTAGAGTTCATAATGGAGGAAAAGGAAAATTTAAAGCATCAAAGAATGGAAAAAATTGATATCTTAATTGAAGAGTTAGTAAATGAAATTACAGAACAAAGTAACAATTATCTTCCACTTATAATAAATGAAAATGCAAGGGTAGAAAATTATTTTTCAATAATTATTTTAGGTTTGTTTAGTAAGTTAAAAAATGAACAAATTATTACACAATATAAATTTCAGCATCATATTAATGGAGAAAATAGAAAGCACATTGATTTTTTTATTATTCAAGGTCCAAATATTATTTTATTAGAGTTAAAACATTTAGCAATTGATTGTGAAATAAAAAAGAATAAACGAAATATAAATTTTTACACAAGTACTGCTGACCAAGGAAGAAAAGTTGGTATTGTAGAAGACATAATAAAACTTAATAAAATTGAGACTAAAGAAATAACACATTTTATATCACTTGCAATAATTACCAATCCCCCATCGACTAATATTATGGAAGAGAGAATAAATTTTTTATTAGATCATAGTTCAACTAAGGATTGGGATATTAAATATATCCCTTCTAATAATTTAAATATTTCATTTTTATCTTCAATAAAAAGAACCTAAATAGAATAAAAAATTCTAAATCTAAAATTATAATTAATTGTTATTTAATTAGTATAAGTAAGTTTAACTTATTAAAAAAGATATGACGAAGGAAAAAATCAAACAGGTTGCAAAACAAACTTCAATCGAAAATTTAAAAAAGATTTTGATAGAACTTGAATTAAATCCAGAAGAATTTAAATTTTATGATGTTAAAATAATGCATATAATCTATAAAAAAGAACTTGAATTAAAACTAAAGCAACTATGAAAAAAGCAGTATTAATTTTGCTTATATTAATTGCTAACTTTTCTTTTTCCCAAAGCATCAACGATGATAAAACATCGGTGACAAACTTTATCAAACGAATGTATAATTCCGCTCCTTTTGAGGGTGTTAAAGTTATTGATGATTATGACCACCAATATTTTATTTCGGTTTTGTCTTTAGAAAAAGGAAAATATTCTAATGAAGCTATGATGAACAGGGTAGCACAAGTGAAAGGACAATCGCAGGCTAATATTTTCTTTAATGGCTCGACCATTTCATCGGATTTGGTTATTAAAACCACAGAGACCAAATCGAATGATAATCCAAACGCAACCGTCGAAATAATTGAATCCATTAAGGAAAACGCTATGGGCTTTGTAAAAAGTATGGAACTCCTAACCAACTTTGACAATACTGATGGAAAAAGAATGGTGTTTATTTTTTATAAGGAAATAATCAAAAATTAAAACATTTTGCCCAGCTCCGCAAAATCTCCGATTTTGAGGATAAAATAAAAGGTCTTCGACCTTAGTTTCTTATGGTTAATTTGCTTATAAATTGTGGTGGTCAAAATATTGATTATCTGCTTTTGAAAAGGCTAAAAATTTTCTCTATTCTCTCGAAATGTTGCAAGTGATGCAAAAATATTTTGAAAACAAAGCTCCTGTTACAGAATCGAATTCAACAATATGCCAATAGAAAAAATAATTGAACTAACAAAATAATGTAATACATTTGTAAAATGCTATTATACTTAGACATAGACGGAGTAATGGTTCCTGCTAACTCTTGGAGAAAACCTACAATATTAGAAGATGGTTTTCCAGAGTTTAGCCCAAACGCTGTTAGGTCACTTGAAAGAATTATTTCTCATTCAAGTGCCAATATTGTATTGACAACTTCTCATAAACATAAATATACTTTAAAAGAATGGGAAACTATTTTTAAGCGCAGAAATATCAATGTTAATAAAATAACTAGACTTCCTAAGAATATAAATAATTTGAATAGAAAAGACGAACTACTTCATTGGTTTAATGCCAAACATCTTCAAGAAAATTTTATAATAATTGATGATGATAAATCATTAAACGGATTACCCGAATATTTGAAGGATAAATTAATTCAAACAAGTGGCTCTGTCGGTTTAACCGATTATTTAGCAGAAGAAGCTTTAATTAAGATTGAAAAATCTAATTATGAATTAGTTAGATAAAAAACATTTCACACAATTTTGACATTATGGAAGCATTAAAAATTGAAATACTTAATCCAAAAGCGTTGCAGCTCATTAAAGAAATGCAAGACTTGAATCTTATCAAAGTAACAACTGAGCCTGTTTCTAAACTTCAATCTTATTTAAAAAAGATGAGAAAGAACGCTAGTTCAGTGCCTAGTTTAGATGAGATTGCAACTATTGTTGAAGAAGTTCGAGTTGAAAGATATGCCAAAAAGTAAATCACTGAGACTAGTTTTAGATACTAATTCGCTCCGCAAAGTCTCCGACTTTGAGGATGCGTTCATCAGTCTGTGACTGACAAACAAATTATACATTCCAAAATAAAGTCAGTTAAAAACCAAAAATCACTACCTCAAAGTCGGTTCAGAATCTATCGGGATTGTGGAGAGTGGTGAAATCTGAAATCTGAAATCTGAAATCTAAAATCTAAAATCTAAAATCTAAAATCTAAAATCTAAAATAAATCTGAAATCTGAAATCTAAAATCTAAAATCTAAAATCTGAAATCCAAAACTACCCCAACCACCCATCTCTATCCAAACTCCTGTACTGAATCGCTTCGGCAATATGCGAAGAAATCACTTTGGGTGAAGCTTCTAAATCGGCGATGGTTCGGGCAACTTTCAGGATTCTGTCGTAAGCTCGTGCAGAAAGATTCAATCGTTCCATTGCAGTCTTTAATAATTGTTTTGAAACATCGTCAAGGGCACAAAATTCCCGAATGTGTTTGGTATTCATTTGGGCATTGTAGTGAATATTTTCCATTTGAATAAAACGCTCCGACTGGATTTCTCTGGCAGCAGTAACTCGTTTCCGAATATCAACGCTGCTTTCTGCTTTTTGTTCTTCTGACAATTTTTCGAACGGAACTGGCGTGACTTCAATATGAATGTCGATTCTATCCAATAAAGGTCCTGAAATTTTGCTCAAATAGCGTTGCATTTCGTGTGGCGAAGAAGTTTGTGGCGAATCGGGATCATTAAAAAAACCACTCGGACTCGGGTTCATACTCGCTACCAACATAAAAGACGAAGGATAAGTCACCGTAAACTTGGCTCTCGAAATCGTCACTTCTCGATCTTCCAAGGGTTGACGCATCACTTCGAGAACATCTCTTTTAAATTCTGGCAATTCATCCAAAAACAAAACGCCATTGTGTGCCATCGAAATTTCGCCCGGTTGCGGATAACTTCCCCCTCCTACTAACGCAACATTAGAAATAGTATGATGCGGACTACGAAACGGTCGCTGATTCATCAAACCCACTTCTTTTAATTTTCCAGCAACACTATGAATTTTTGTAGTTTCTAAAGCTTCTCGCAAAGTCATTGGCGGCAAAATACTGGGCAAACGTTTGGCTAGCATTGTTTTTCCTGCTCCCGGAGGGCCAATCAAAATAATATTATGCCCACCCGCTGCGGCAATTTCCATACATCTTTTTATAGACTCCTGCCCTTTCACATCACTAAAATCGAATTCAGGAAAGTCTAATGTTTTATAAAATTCGGCTCTAGTATCAATAGTTGTAGGTTCTAAAGTGCCTTTTCCATCGAAAAAATCAATCACTTCCTGAATATTTTCTACACCATAAACATCAAGTCCAGTAACAATTGCTGCTTCTTTTACATTTTGAATGGGAAGAAAAAAACCTTTAAAACCTTCTTCTTTAGCCTTAATGGCAATGGGCAGCGCCCCACGAATGGGTTGCAAACTTCCGTCAAGCGAAAGTTCTCCCATAATTACATATTTGTCAATTTCGTCTCCTTTTATTTGGGAAGAAGCAACTAGAATTCCAATAGCAAGTGTCAAATCATAAGCCGAACCTTCTTTTCGCAAATCGGCCGGTGCCATATTGATAGTAATTTTTTTTCCCGGCATAGCATAACCATTATTTTTGAGTGCAGCCGCAATTCGGTAACTGCTTTCCTTTATGGCATTGTCGGGCAATCCCACTAAATGATACCCAATTCCTTTGTCTATATTGACTTCAACCGTAATTGTGGTGGCTTCTACACCAAAAACGGCACTTCCAAAAACTTTAATTAGCATAAATAATGATTTGATTTGATAAATATAGAAAACATTTTAACAAATAGGTTATTCCAACAAAACATTTATAAGAATGAAGTGATTTGAACTTTTTGCATTTTAGCGACCCGAGGCATTTGCCGAACTGAGCGAAGCTAAAATTTAGGATTTTGTAGCCAATTGAAGTCTTTTTTATCCCGATAGATATCGGGAGCATAGCTGGGCTACGGAACGAAAAAAAGGCAAAAAGTGGATGCAAAAGACAAATTTTTTAGCAAATGGAAAAAGTTTAAATCACTTCAAAAAGCGAACTTAAAAAAACAAATGTTAAATTACAGCAATTTTAACACAATGTCTTATACATTCTATACATTAGCGACAAATTAATTAGAAATATATGAACAAAATTCTTCTTCTCCTCATTTTGGGAATTTTTATCCCAACAATTAATGCACAAGAATATTTTCCTAACAATGAAAGTGTTCAAAACAAAAACAACAATTTTATTGTTTTTACCAATGCCAAAATTTATGTCACTCCAACACAAATTATCGAAAAAGGTAGTTTGCTCATTCAAAACGGAAAAGTGATTGGGGCTGGAATCAACATTTCAATCCCTAAAAATTGCACCACAATAAATCTGGAGGGAAAATCTATTTATCCGTCGTTTATTGATATTTACACTGATTTTGGAATAGAAAAACCCAAGAGTAATCCTAATCCTGGTCGTGGAATGTTGTATGACACCAAGCGAGAAGGTTATTATTGGAATGAAAATATCCGCTCTGAAGTGAATGCTTATGAAAATTTTAAATACGATCAAACCAAAGCCGAAGAATTGCTGAAAATTGGTTTTGGAGTTGTCGGAACCCACGTTCAGGACGGAATTGCCCGAGGAACTGGAACTTTAATTGCCTTAAATAATACCGATAAAAGTATTCGATTATTGTCCAATAAAATTTCAAACCATTTTGGATTTACAAGAAGTGTAACCACAAATCAGTCCTATCCAAGTTCGTTGATGGGAATGATGGCTTTGCTTAGACAGATGTATTTGGACGAAAACTGGTATAAAAACGGAAATTCAAAAACCAAAGATTTATCATTGGAAGCCTTGATTAATAATGAAAAATTAGTACAAATTTTCACAGCCGAGGACAAACTAAACAGTTTAAGAGCTTCAAAATTAGGAAAAGAATTTGGTGTAAACTATGTTTTGAAAGGTTTGGGCAATGAGTTCGAAAGAATAGAAGAAATCAAGAATACCAATGCAAAGTTCATTATTCCAATAAATTTCCCAGAAGCTTATGATGTTTCTAATCCTTATCAGGCAGACCAAATGGATTTGAGCACTTTGCGTTTTTGGAACCAAGCACCAACCAACTTGAAAGTGCTGTCAGACAACAAGATCGAATTTGCTTTAACAACCGATAAACTAAAAAAGCTGGAAGACTTTAGAACCAATTTGTTGAAAGCCATAAAATACGGATTTGACAAAACCAAAGCATTGGAAGCATTGACCACAATTCCAGCTTCGATACTTGGGAAAAGTGGCGAAATTGGCAGTTTGGCAACTGGAAGTTTTGCCAATTTCGTGATTACATCAGGAGAAATTTTTGACGTAAAAACTGTTTTGTATGAAAACTGGGTGCAGGGTTCGAAATTCGTTATCAATGATATCAATGCAAAAGACATTCGCGGCAGTTACGATTTGACTATCGAAAATGATTCCTATAAATGGAAAATTGAGGGAGAAATTGCTGCACCAAAATCTGAAATAACTACTATTTCTAAAAAGAAAGTAACTTCTAAACTTTCGGTTGCCAATAACTGGATCTCAGCATTGGTAAAATCAAAAGATAGTGTCAACCTCAGTTTTACCAGATTAATGGGCTTTATCGAAAACACCCAAAACCTTTCAGGAAAAGCCATTTTACCCAACGGAAATGAAGTAAAATGGTCAGCAACGAAAACTTCTCCCTTTGTTGTTGTCAAAGACACCGCCAAAGTCGAAAAGCCGAATGTAATTCCAGTAACTTTCCCCAACATAGGTTTTGGAAATACAAAAAAACCAACTCAAGAAACCATAGTTTTCAAAAATGCCACGGTTTGGACCAATGAAAAAGAAGGAATTCTACAAGAGACCGATGTTTTGGTCAAAAATGGAAAAATTGCCGCTATCGGCAAAAATATTTCGGATGCCTCAGCAACGGTTATTGATGCAAAAGGAAAGCATTTGACCAGCGGCATTATCGACGAACATTCACATATAGCCATTTCCAGAGGCGTGAACGAAGGCGGTCACAACTCGAGTGCCGAAGTGACCATTGAAGATGTCGTCAACTCCGAAGACATCAATATTTACAGAGAATTGGCCGGTGGCGTGACCATATCTCAACTTTTACACGGTTCGGCAAACGCTATTGGCGGACGTTCGGCAATCGTGAAATGGAAATGGGGATTGGCTCCAGAAGAACTTTTGTATAAAAACCAACCCAAATTCATCAAATTTGCTTTGGGCGAAAATCCAAAACAATCCAATTGGGGAAATGTAAATCCAACTCGTTTTCCACAATCCAGAATGGGAGTTGAGCAGCTTTTTGTCGATTATTTCCAAAGGGCTAAAGAATATGACGAAGCTTGGAAAAAATACAACTCCAATTCCAAAAAAGACAAAAACAAAGCACCTAGAGTAGATTTAGAATTAAAAACCATAGCCGAGATTATTAACAAAGAGCGGTTTATTTCTTGTCATTCTTATGTGCAATCAGAAATTTTAATGTTGATGAATGTTGCCGAAAAATTCAATTTCAAGGTAAATACTTTCACCCATATTCTCGAAGGTTATAAAGTCGCCGATAGAATGAAGGAACACGGTGTTGGCGCTTCGACTTTCTCTGATTGGTGGGCTTATAAATTCGAAGTAAATGATGCGATTCCTTATAATGGTGCCATTATGCACAATGAAGGATTGGTTGTGGCTTTCAATTCAGATGATGCCGAAATGTCCAGAAGATTAAATCAGGAAGCAGCGAAAGCAATGAAATATGGCAATGTTCCCGAAGAAGAAGCTTGGAAGTTTGTGACTTTGAATCCTGCCAAGTTATTGCATATCGACGACAAAGTGGGAAGCATTAAAGTGGGAAAAGATGCCGATATCGTGCTTTGGAACAACCACCCTATGTCTATTTATGCCAAAGCAGAAAAAACCTTGATTGAAGGGGTAGTCTATTTTGACATTCAAAAAGATGAAGCCCAAAGACTGGCTGTTGCCAATGAAAAAAATGAGTTAATCCGACAATTGTTGCTAGAAAAAAATAAGGGTATGATTACTCAAGAACCAATCAAAAGAGAAAAAAAAGAATACCATTGTGATACTTTAGAAGAATAAAAGATGAAGAAAATATTTATAATAGCATTGGTACTTAGCTTATCAATACAGACAAAAGCACAACAATCGCCCGCCAAAAAGCAAACAAAATCCGTTTTGATTCTTAACGCAACGGCACATTTGGGCAACGGACAAATAATAGAAAACAGTGCCATAGGATTCAAAGATGGGAAAATCACATTAGTGGCCGATTCCAAATTGATAAAACTATCAAAAGATGCTTATGAAATCACGATTGATGCGTCAGGAAAACACGTTTATCCGGGATTTATTGCGCCAAATTCCACTTTAGGATTGGTAGAAATTGATGCTGTAAAATCGTCAGACGATGAAGCAGAAATTGGAAATTTGAATCCTCATATAAGAACCATAATTGCTTATACTGCCGAATCGAAAGTGATTGAAACAGTTCGTCCCAACGGAATTTTGATGGCTCAAATCACGCCTCGTGGAGGAAGAATCTCAGGAACATCTTCGATTGTGCAACTGGATGCTTGGAACTGGAAAGAGGCAATAATAAAGGAGAATGATGGCGTTCACCTTAACTTTCCAACAAATTATATCAGAACTGGATGGTGGGCAGAGCCGGGAGGAATTGAAGCTAACAAAGAATACCTCAAACAAATTGAGGAAATTAAGAGCTTTTTTTCAAACTCAAAAGCTTACTTGTCTGAGGCTTTTAAAGAAAGAAATTTAGTTTTCGAAGCGATGAAAGGATTGTTTGACGGAACCCAAACTTTGTTTATTCACGCCGATGAAAACAAACAAATTATTGATGCCATCCAATTTGCTAAAGAAAACGGCGTAAAAAAAATGGTCATTGTCGGAGGATTTGAAGCATACAAATCGGCTGATTTATTACAAAAAAACAACATCGGAGTACTGTTGAGCCGTGTTCACGAAATGCCAAAAAGTGATGATCAAGATGTTGATTTACCCTATAAAATGGCAAAACTATTGACCGATAAAGGAATTGTAGTCGGTCTTGAAAACAGTGGAGATATGGAACGCATGCAAACCAGAAACCTGCCTTTTCTTGCTGGAACTTGTGCTGCTTATGGATTAGACAAAGAACAAGCCCTACAATTAATCACGCTAAATACCGCCAAATTATTGGGAATTGACAATCAATCTGGGTCATTGGAAGTAGGAAAAGATGCTACTTTATTTATTTCGGAAGGCGATGCTTTGGATATGAGAACCAATAAATTGACCCAAGCATTTATTCAAGGAAGAATAATTGATTTAGAAAATCATCAAAGTCAACTTTACCATAAATACAAAGAAAAATACAATCAAGAATAATGTAGCAGTACAATAATTTTCAATTGCCTCCAGCTTCAGCTGGAGGAATAGGGAAACAATCAAATATTGGCTTTAGCCAAAAAAGTAGGCTATTTTGGCTAAAATCATAACATCATCAAAAAATTATTCGCACCTTTAAAGCTAGATGCATTTAATGTTTTGAAATTAGGCCTTTAGTCAACTATATTAACTATATGAAAGTCATCCTCAGAACATTCGACCTTCGATTAAAACATACTTTCACTATTTCGAGAGTTTCCTATAAAACGCAACCCATTTTAATTGTTGAATTGCAAAGCGAGGGGTTTTCTGGATTTGGGGAGACTACCTCTAACATCTATTACGAAAATACAATTGATTCGATGAAGCGGAATTTAGAAAAAATAATTCCGTTTATCGAAAGTGTTACTAACGAAACTC
>Ga0316607_1000452_pt1 | contig 14764 bp, 9 predicted proteins | sample MIS2016062E_MG_FD_207674 | JGI IMG/M metagenome (GOLD analysis project Ga0316607, IMG submission 207674) | Microbial mat bacterial communities from Middle Island sinkhole, Lake Huron, Michigan, United States - MIS.2016.062E | ecosystem: Environmental > Aquatic > Freshwater > Lake > Sediment...
AAAACAGAGCCAACTTGCTCAAACTCCTAGCAGAAATCCAGCGCAGCCAACACAGCCGCAGCATTCGCAAAGGACACGCCCGCAACCGGATCAAATCGCGAATTCCACCGGGTAAGGCTCCCTACGGCTATCGGCGCAGCAAAGACCGTTATGCGATCGATAAAAGCACCGCCCCCACCGTCAAAGACTTTTTTGAACACTTTTTAATCTACGGTTCCTTGCGGGGTTCCGTGCGGTATTTAGCCAAAAAATACAACAAAAAAATCTCTGTCAGTACGGGCCGTCGCTGGCTGACAAATCCCGCCTACCGAGGCGATTTAGAATATCAAAATGGCCAAGTAATTTCTAATACCCACGTCCCGATTATTTCCAGAGAAGAAGCCGCCCAAATAGACAGGTTGCTGCGCCGCAATCGCCGCCTTTCTCCCCGCAGCGCCAGCGCCCCGCGTTCCCTGGCTGGTTTAGCGATTTGTGCGGAATGTCGATCGCCCATGACAGTAGCAAAAGTTACCTCCTACCGCAAAGACCGAGAATACCTTTATTTGCGGCCAATTAACTGTTGTCGGCCGGCTAAATGTAGCGGCCTTTCCTACGATGAAGTATTGCAATCTACCATCAGCGGAATTTGTCAGAATTTACCCGCTGCTGTAGCAGGGTTACAGATGCCGGATATGAATGGAATAAAAGCAGGAATTAGCAGGGCGATCGAATTTAAAGAACAAATCATTAATCAACTAGCAACCCTGATAGAAAATGGCATTTTAGACACAGAAACGGCCGAATTGAGAGCCTACAAAATCCGCACCGAAATTGCAGATTTGCAAAGCAAATTGGCGCAACTACCGCCTGTGAATTTGCGAGAAACTGCTCAAACTGTTTCTATTCCCGAATTTTGGCTCGACTTGTCTGAATCGGAACGGAGGTTTTATTTTCGAGAATTTATCGATCGCATTGAGATAGTCCGGGAAAATACAAATTGGGAACTGCAAATAATTTTCATTTTTTAAGGAACCGAATCATCTTTTTTCCCTGTTAGTAAATAGGCGATCGTCTCTCCTTTACCTTTTACCGATATCGAACCTCTTTCCTCAAATACATAGTTATTTTTCAACTGATCGTAAACAGCAGTAGTAACTTGAATAAACCCTGGTAATCCTTGAGATTCCATCCTAGAAGCAACATTCACAGTATCTCCCCACAAGTCATAGCTAAATTTTTTAGTACCAATGACTCCAGCAACTACTGGCCCTGTATTGATCCCAATCCGAATTTGCAAAGGTTCGCCTGTGTCAGTTTGAAAATCAGCGATCGCTTCCTGCATATCCAAGGCCATATTCGCGATCGCTTCTGCATGATCGGGCCTCGGCACCGGCAACCCCCCCGCTACCATATAAGCATCCCCATTCGTTTTAATTTTCTCCAAACCATGTTTCTGAGTTAATTCATCAAACTTTGAAAAAATCTGGTTGAGGAACTTCACTAATTCTAGAGGTGATATTCTGGAAGCAAGAGAAGTAAAATTTACAATATCGGCAAATAAAACTGTTGCTGATTCAAATCTCTCGGCATTAGTATTCTCCCCTTTTGTCAAAGCTTCAACAATCGCTGCTGGTAAAATGTTTAACAATAAATTATCTGACTTGTTTTGAGCGAGGCGTAAAGCTGTCTCAGTTAGCCGTCGCTCTTTAATTTCGTCTTCCAAACGTCCGACAAGTTCTTCTAATTGGTTCGTTTGTTCTTGCAGTAGTTGTTTTTGACTTTGAATTGTTAACTGATTTGCCACTCGTGCCAACACTTCTTTCTCTTGAAAAGGTTTCGTAATATAGTCAACTGCTCCCACATCAAAGGCTTTCACCTTATCTGAAGCGTCATCTAAGGCGCTTAAAAAAATCACTGGAATGGAACTGGTAGTGGGTGAAGATTTCAAATGTTCACACACCTCATACCCATTCATTTCTGGCATCATCACGTCCAGCAAAATTAGATGTGGTGGAAACTCTTGCACTGTAGCGAGCGCCCTTTGCCCATTTAGCGCTTTACGAACCTGATATCCTTGTCCCGTGAGGATTGTGGATAATAGTCGCACGTTATGTGGCGTATCGTCAACTACGAGAATGGTGGCTGGAATTGTAGGCTCAGGATTGCTTTCCATAAGATAGAAAACTTGTTTATTTTTCATATAAAATCTTAACATTGATGGTCTTTAACGGTCGATGCTCCTAATTCTATAATATCATCAAATAGGAAATCATGAGCTAAAGCCCTTAAGATTTTTGCGGATGAATCAAATTCTATTGGTATTTCATCAATCAACTTAAAAATTTTATCGTCGGAACATTCATGAGCAGCATCAGATACCTTTTTCAGCCAATCAAGAGGCATTTTGCTCAGTTGGGATTCAACAGATTGATTGCTAGCAGCTACGCTACTTGTAGTTTCATTTTCGATTGTTTCCTCAACAGGCTCTTCATAAATATACTTGATACCTAAAAGTTCTTCCATGATCGAAAATAGTACATTTGCCTGGAATGGTTTACGTATAAAATCATCGCAGCCGGCGGCCAAAATAGTTTTTCGTTCCTCTTCAAAAGCGCTAGCAGTGAGAGCCACAATGACGGTTTTTTTACCTAGGGGATGAGCTTTAATCAGTCTGGTAGCTTCATAGCCATTCATCACAGGCATCTGCATATCCATCCAAATCAAGTGCGGTTGCCACTCCTCCCATATAGCAATAGCTTCTTGCCCATTTCTAGCTTCTCGCACGATGATGCCTAGGGGTGACAATAATCTGACTATGACTAGACAGTTGTCAGGGCGATCGTCAACCACCAAAATCCGGTATTCTGGTTGATCCGGTGCTAAACTAATTACTTGTTTCTGTGGTTGAAGCATTTTAACATCGCTAGGATCTGCAATCCTGAATTCAATATCAAATGAAAATTTACTTCCCAAACCAGGTATACTTATGACACTAATATCTCCTCCCATCATTTGTACAAAATTGCGACTAATTGGTAAACCTAATCCAGTCCCCTCTTGAGATTTATAACCTGTTTTTGTTTGCTCGAAGGGTTGAAATAATTTATTCATCTCTTCTGGATCAATCCCAGCGCCCGTATCTTCAATTTCAAAATTAACTCGTAACGATACCGGGGGAATATAATTCACATCTACAGCATCAAATTCCGACACCGCCGAATTTTGGGAACCGGTGTCGGCGGTGATTATTGTTGATTTTGGGAGCCTAAACTCTGCGGTTTCAACACTCACACTTTTTTCTACCTGATTTTTTACTCGCAAGGTAACGCTACCAGTGTCTGTAAATTTGATCGCATTTCCGATCAGATTAATCAAAACTTGACGCAATTTACCATCATCTCCCTTCACAAAGTGCGGTACGCCTTCAGCTACTTCAAAATTTAGCAGCAATTTCTTAGATTTAGCTTTCAATCGAAACATTTCTTCTAAGGTTTCTAACAGACGGATTAAATCAAAACTGCTTTCATTAAGCTGAGTTCTGCCTGCTTCGATTTTCGACATTTCCAAAATGTCATTAATTAAGGAAAGCAAGTGTTCTCCCGCGCGATTAATAATTTGTAGATGCTGCTGGTGTTGATTGTTTAAAGATGTATCGCGCACCATCACCTGACTAAATCCTAAAATGGCATTCAGAGGAGTCCGCAATTCGTGGCTCATAGAAGAGAGGAATTCGCTCTTGGCACGGTTAGCTCTATCCGCAGCTAAGACAGCTTTTTGTAATGCCAATTCTGCCACTTTGCGTTCGTGAATTTCTGTTTTGGCTTGTTCAAAAAGAATCGATTGCTGGATGGCAATTGCTAGCTGCACGGAAATTTGCTGGAGAGATTCTATCTCAGAAGAGTTCCAATGCCTTTGATTCCGACAGTGATGAGCAATCAGTAGTCCCCATAATTTTTCACCTTGCAAAATCGGAACCACGAGGTTAGCTTTAATTTCAAACTGGCTCAGTAAATTACGGTGACAGTTTGAAATATTAGCCGTGTAAATATTGTCGATCGCCCGAATGTGCCCTTCCTGGTAAACAGACACGTAGTGTTCCCGAAAACAATTATCATTAATGTCAATTCCCAAAATCGGCATCGTACTTTCTGCCACTGACTCAACGGCAATAAAGCCACTCCAATCTGGGTTAAAACGATAAATAACTGTTCTATCAGTTGCCAAAAAATCCCGGACTTCTTCCACAGCCATTGTCAGCACTTCTTCCAGGTTAAGAGAGGAACGAATCCGCTCTTGAATGGAATTCACTAGCCTCTCCCTTTTGAGTTGTTGCTGCAAGGTGATTTCCGCCTGTTTGCGTGCAGTAATATCTACTCCATAACCAACGCACTCCATAGGTAGACCAGCAGCATCTTTTACCAACTTAACCTCATCGTATATCCACCGATAACTACCGTCTTTGTGCCGTTCGCGGTATTCGTAGGAAATTGATTCTTTTTCCAATATTTGAGCGAACAAATTACTCACATTTTCTCGATCTTCTGGGTGAATCAGGCTATGCCAATCAAGGGAACCATTCAGAAAATTTTCCGCTTCGTAACCAATCATTGAAAAAATATTTTCGCTAACAAATGTCACGTCATAATTTCCGCCTACTTGGCAGCTAAAAATTACGGCAGGAGTTGTCGCCAATAAATATTGCAAGCGTTCGGTAACAGAGCGCAATTTTAACTCGGCTTGCTGGCGCTCCCCAATTTCTCTTTCTAAGCATTTGTTCGTTTCTATCAACTGGGATGTGCGTTCTTGCACCTTTATTTCTAAGTCGTCATAGGCAATACGCAAAGCTAATTTTGCCTGTTTTTTTACTAAGATTTCCGCCTCTAATCTGCTATTAATTTCTTCTAATTCTTGGGAGGTTTTTAATGAAAGAAATTGTGGCAATAGTGTTACCATTTGTCCCGCCGTGTAACAGGAAACCAGTGCAGTGATGGCTTTTTCTATCCCAGATAACCAATAGGCGGAATGCCACAGAGTCCAAATTTCTAGCAAGTGACCAGTGCCGCACAGAATAATAAATGCACCAAATAAAGCAAAAATTCCTAAAAAAGGAACATCCCGCCGTTTCAATACAAAATAAATCAGCATCATGGGAATTGAAAAATAGGCGATCGCAATTAAAAAATCGCCCGTTACGTGGAGCCACACCAAAGGCGTTTGCCACAGATAGCAATGACCGTGTGGCATATATTGAGTAGGAGAAAATATATTTTTGACTAATTCCAACATAATGTTTGCGATTGGCAGATAATACAGTTGGCTGGGAGTAATTCAGGGAGACATCGGAGCGACGATTCTGGTGGGTGACTAAATTCAATCTTGTCGCCTTTCCCGGACGATATTTCCTAGACGTGGGTTCCAGGCATCGGGTACTTTGTTTATGATGAATAAAAGTAGGCCGATCAAAATACTTTTAATTAATTTAGCATTAATTGACAAACCATTAGCAATGTCAACTGTCACATTTTAATTGTACCTGGACTAACAAATGTGACACATACATGACATTTTAGCTAACGATCGAGAAACAGCCTCAAAAAAGTAGGCACGGCTCCCTTGCAGCTAGGAGCACCAGCGCCTCTTAAAATTAGGTTATGCCGATCGGTCAGGGAACCCTGAAAACACAAGATGTAATGATTGTCAATAGTTTTAATCGATAGAGAGACCCATTCTCAAAAAAATGCCTTGCTATGAGGCGATCGCTCTCAGCTTTAGAGTCGATCGGGAAAATTTTTCAGCACTGCGATCGCGATCGCGGTTTAAAAAATAAACTCGTTCGAGTTGAAGCAGCGCAATCTTGACCAAATAATTAGTAATGAGTAACAGGAGTAATTGGGGTAAAGCCGAGATCCGTGCAGTCTATCGAACTGACAATTATCGCAATCTTAACAATCCTGAAATCGAAACAAATGCGGCAGCAAACGACAGCAGCAAAAAATCTCAAACTGCACGTAAAAAAACCTTTTTTATGTTATATTCAAGATAAAGTATTTCAGGAAAACCCTCTAGGGGATGACAGTAATTTACCAAGTTGTGGATAGATACAACTAAATTTATTCTACAATGATAGTTGTCAATCATCAATTTGATGTTCCTAAATCCCGTGAAAAATGTTGTATTGTTCGACAAGCAATTGCTTTTGAGGCAAGCACAGTTAACGTAACTTAAAAAGTAGTTTATCGAAAGCGCAGACAAAGATGATTAATCTGATACAAGAGCGTGCTACCAAAGAGCAACTTGAAGAAATGTTGGAAATCCTGAGCAGTTATATTAAACTGGCAGTGGATATCGAACGGGGAATTTTAGCTGGTGGTGGAGAGCTTCACGCTGACTGCGAAGCTGTATTGCTGGAAAATGGGAGCAAGCAAGTAGATATTTGGGGAGCAGATTGGTATCCGCTGACACAAGAAGTAGGCTATGAATCTCTCATCAATATCCGCCCCCGCCAAAACAATCGTTCGATGGAAATTTAAGATCCGATGATTCGAGATCGAGTTGCTCAGATCGTTCAACGGCTATTAGGAGAGTTATGAGAGATTGGAATGCTTTAAAGTCACGCTATTTGCGAGACGAACTGCCGGTTCGTCTGGGAAATTTAGCATCAAATTTGGCACGGATTAAATCCCGATGTCAAAATGCAGATCATAGCGAAATAATTGAAGATTTACTGGAAGAAAGCAAGCTGTTTATTGAATGGACTGCTGCCGATACAGAGATAGAAATAGCTGCTGAGTTAGTTGAGTTGCAGGTTCAGTTAGCTTGCTGGCAGTATTCTTGGGCTGAGATTCGCTCGAACGTTCAGCAACGAATAAAAGTTAGCGAACAGGTAAAAATCTGGTCATAAAAAGTGCTGAATATGTCGGGTTTGTTGGCTGCGAATTAGATAAGTGCGCGATCGCTCTTGATGCGCGATGTGCTATTTTATCCATAAGAGCGATCCCCTTACGCAGTCGCAAATTCGGTAAACTGACGCAAACGCGGTGGATGAAAGGCGAGGACAATATCTTCACAAGACACCCCCGCTTGCAGTAAATCGGTTGCAATACCGTCCTCAGTCCGGTCTTCTTCAATCCAGATTTTTCCATCTTTCAGCGGGGTTTGAAATTTATTATCGTACAAGTTAGCTGGAATTGCCAAGTATAGTTTGAAATCTCGGGTTTGAGCTTCGACAACTTCTTTGTAATGGTTTCGCAGTTGGTTAAATTGCCCGATATTTGTTGGGCAAATACGACTTTTTGTACTTGCTTTTTTAAATTGAGCGATCGCCCCCTTAATCCAGACCCTAATTGCCGATCGCGCTTAATTCCTTCAATGTAACGCAAATAGGCGGCGATCGGGCGCGACAGTCTTTTACCCACCTCACAGCTCAACCCAACTAAAATCTTGAGAACCGATCGCCATAATATTTGAATAATCGTTTGAGAATTATCGCCAGCAACAATTGGCTATCTCCACCGCGCCAAGGAGGGAGCGCGATCAAACTAGCAACGATAAAACGCAAACTCTGTATAAACTTACCCGCTTCCAGGTAAGCCAATCCTAAAACTGCCAGTGCAATCCCTTTAAATAAAGAATTATTAACGGTTTGAGCGAGCGCTAAAGCTTGTTTTCCATAATCTAGTGCTTTAGAAATGTCTCCCAGTGCGCTATAGAGATAAGAAAATTGCGATAATGACTGAGATTCGTGGTGTTGATAGTGATATTGACGGGCCAGATCCAAACATTGCTGGGTTTTTTCTAAAGCTAGTTGAACCTCATCTTGCCAAGTATGAATAAATGCCAGAGTTAGTAAGGCGTAACATTGAACGCTTATATCACCACTGTGTTGATTAATTTCCAAAAGTTCTTGGGAGCAGGTTAGAGCGGCTCTAAAGTTGCGCTGGTAACAGTAGACTAAGCCCAAATTCACCAATACAACACTAACTTGATGGCAATTGCGGTTTTGGTGTCGTTGCTGGTACTGTTGCTCTAAGGCATCTAAAGCTTTTTGGCGTTTACCCAACTGAGCATTGGCGACGGCAAGCCGTCCGAGAGCGTACCATTGGGTTTGCGTATCGTTAATAGTACGGGCGATCGCTAATGCTTGCTGACAGTGATGAGTCGCCTGATGAAACTGTCGCAGGTGAATGGCTAAATATCCCAAAGTCGCCAAAGTTTGACCTCTCTCAACCGCTGTAGACGAGCCTTCGCCGTAACTATCTTGCTCCCACCCCAAGCTTTCTAGCGATACGGCATCCTCCGATTGAACGCGACAGCGAGATTCATCAATTCGATCCAATACCTGCAACTGCTGCTGGCAGTAATTCCAAGCTGTTTGATATTGTCCCCAATTGCCGTAGCAAAGTCCTAAACCACCAAGTGCTTTAGCTCGAGCTTCTGTATTGTGATTCTCTGTGGCTAATTGTAATAAACGCTGATAGTAATCGACTGCGGTGGGAAACTGACAAAGATGGGTATAAGCAGAGCCCAGGTCGTTGAGACAAAGACAATCCAATTGGGGATTAACTTTACCTAATAAAGGTTGACATAGAGCGATTTGTTCTCGGTAAAGTCCCCAAATTCCAAGCTGTTGGTGTAAAACCTGCGAATTCCCTTCGATATTAGGACGAACAAATAAAATTTGGCGAATCAGATCCCAGGCTTTTAACTGTTCTAGATGGTGAGCCGCCTCCAAGTAGCCTCGGACTTGTTCGAGTTGAGAAGCTTGGTTATGGGGTTGATAGTGCTTGAGCCAGTAAAAAGCGGCTCGTAAATGCGCTTTTTCATAGAGAGTCGGTTGTCGATCGAGAGGATGTGCATTATTTAGAACCAACTCTCCTGCTGGTGTCAAGCAGCAATTTAAAATATGGGATTCTGTTAGCGTCTTCAGTTGCAATGCTCGATCCAAGGCAAAATTCATAACAGGATCTCTGGTTTAAAATTAACAAGATGCTGGAGCGCGATGCTGCGAATTAAACTGTGAAGCCGATAGAATACGCGCCCAACCTTAGAGTCTGTTTCTAGGAGAAAGCGGCGTTGTAAGGTTTGAAAGGCAATTATTTGCGCTTCTTTAGGAGAATCTGCAATTAATAATAGCCAAGCAGTTCGATCTACAGAGCATCGATAGGTAGCTCCCATACAGAGCAGAATGTAAGCCAAAGGAGATGAAACGCGCAGACGGATAAATGTTCGTTCGATGCGGCACTTAACTAGATCGGTTAAGTTGATGCTGTAATTGGCTAAAGTTACTGAGTCGGCGCTCGAACGTAAATCAGAAGCTATTTGCTGTTGTTCAATGGTTACAATCTCTTCGCCATAATCGTGCCAGTAGGCTTGAATGTCGCGGTTGTATGGACTTTCTCGAATTTCTCCAGCGATTACTCGCAAAGCAAGCGGATGGCCTTCATAAACCCTAACGATGCGTTGTAAATATTCACGTTCCTCATCTGTCTGAGGATAAACTTCCCAACTCCCAAAAAGTTCGAGGGCTTCATCGGGATTTAAGCCTTTGAGGTATTCTAGGTGCGATCGATCTAAATACCGTCCCTCGGCTATGACAGGGAGGCGATCCTGAGAAGTTAGAATCAAGCGAGATGGCATTGGTTCTACTTGGATAAAGCGATCGAAAAATTGGGCAAATAAGGGATCTTTGTAGTGAAACTCGCCGCTCACGCTCGTTTCCAGGATTTCCTCAACCATGTCGAGGAGCAGCAAAGAGGGATGGGTTTGCAAATAATTAACTAAATCGATGACCAGTTTTTGAGACTCGTGTTCTGACTCAAAATCCGATCTCATCTGCTCTTTTAAAAGTAAGCGAGCGAATTGTTCAAAGGTTTGCTGCTCAGCATCAAAGCGAATTACATGAAGGAATGGCCATGTTTGAGCGATCGCTGGTTCTAAACTCACTCGAATTGCCAGAGAGGACTTGCCAATCCCTGTAATTCCTACTAGCATTAGGACGAGACAAATGCCTTGAATCTTCTCAGTTAGCGCATCAACTAACGATTCGCGCCCAACCCAACGAGTTTCATCCTCATCTATGGAAAGTGTAGAATAGTTGGGTGACGGTGAACTCTCTAATAGTTCAAATTCTGGTCTATAAAAAGCAGATTGACTAGCGAACTGAGATTTTCGATGTTTAGCATAATGCTTGAGGACGCTCTGAAAATTCAACTTTGTCACTTTTTGTCGTAGAGCGGTTGAGAGCATCTGCCAAAGTTGCGATCCAGTATCTTTGATATAGCTATAGTCATAGTCAAAAGCATTAGCAATCTGCATATAAGACTGTCCTTCCCAAGCTTGACAAAAGACTATCTTCTGCACATTGTTTAATTGCTTTATTTCCAGAATTTCCTCAACGATATTTAGTGCCTCATCATCAGTCATTTTTGCCATATAGACTTCTAAAATAACTATTTCTATTCGATCTCAGGTAATGATATCACTTTCGGCCGCGCCGGAATGATATAGAGGACACGGCAGTGCCGTGTCCCTACACGCGATACCCGTAGGGACACGGCACTGCCCATTGGTGTCAACTTAAGCCTGAAAGCCTTGGTATCTCTTGCTTTTACCTAAGCCTAGATCCCCCTAAATCCCCCTTAAGAAGGGGGACTTTGATCGGACTCCTGTCCCCCCCTTCTTAAGGGGGGCTAGGGGGGATCTAGATTTAATAGTCAAACAGCCATCTCTGACTGGGCTTGAGCTTAAGTTGACACCAATGGGCACTGCCGTGTCCTAATTTTCGCTACTAATAATTCCGACGCTACCGGAAACGATATGATTCCGCACCCTCAACTGTCGCACAGACAACCACAGCTAGCAGAGGTGAGCGATCGGACAATTTTTTAAGTATAAATACTCATGATTTTGTGAAAAATGAGCTAATGGGCTAGTCAATAAGCTGTTACGCATTTAAACCATTAATCAAGCTAGGTAAGATGCGTCAGCTAGAACACTTACTATACATGGGAAACGCCTTGTACGGGCGAATGGCCATTCGCCCCTACGCACCCTACTATCCTCCTTTAAATGCCGAACAGCTTAGAGACAGATAATTTTTAGATTCTAGATCCGACTTCGATCCGACTTCGATCCGACTTCGATCCGACTTTTATCCGACTTTTATCGGACTGCCGGACTTGCTACACAGCGGTAGAGTAGTTACACCTGAGTTATGCAATTCAGCAGAGCATCAAATACAGCAGCACTTATCGTTGATGAAATATCAGCACGACTAAACGCCGTATTGAGACATTTTAGCTGAATTAACTACGACTAGGTTAACCTCAATGCTCTGATGCTGGTGGCTTATTGGTAGTCTAGCGACTAACTAATTACGAAGGTTGAGTATCAAAAGTTTTGGGTCACAACTTCCGAACTGACATTAATTAAGAGAGATGCAATCATGAACACAAACGATCCTAGTTTTGACCGATTGGTAATTAAACGAACGGGAATAGCGATTAGTAACGGACAACCTGGATTTATTCCTGCTGCTGAGGTTACTACATCCAATGATTCGTTTACTGTTTATTACAGTCCTATGGAGTTCACTTATCAGCTACAGAGCGAATATGGGAGAGTCTCTATAGGTTTAGGTTTTTATCAAGGAACTAGCGGTTTCTCTTTCAACAAAACTTCTGCTGGAGTTCAAGTCGTCTTTGAGCAAAAAAGTGACAGTGACTATGACAATAATACCTCTATTGACCAAATCAACACGGAGGCTTGGAATATAGAAGGATCTATTACGCTAACCAAGCAAGGAAATGGGCTTTACACTAAGGAGGTATTAAAAGGTGAAAGCTCTGAGCACACTACTGTAGATTTAGATAAAGGCACAACCAACGTAGGAAGAAACAATATACCTATCGGTTCTGACAGATCGAGTACCACACAGTATACCCAGAATGATTTAGGCTTAGATTTATCTATAACAAGTAACAATCAGTTTTCAGAAGACCTGAAAGCTGTTTTGCAAGAATTATGGTCTCCAGAAGGTAACTATTTCACACAACCTCATTTCGGTCCTTACTATGGATTTTACCCTTCTTTAGAAGAATCGATACCAACTTCTTCCTCTGCTGATCCCGATCTATCAGTCACGATTTCTGATTCTCCAGTTCCAGTGAAAGTGGGAGAGAACTTTAGCTATACCCTTACTGTTACTAATAACGGGTCTGGGAATGCCACAGGTGCGACGACTGAGATTGTTCTGCCTAAAGGAGTAAACTTTGTAAAGGCTGCTCTCCAACCCACTAGCAATATTACCGACAGTGTTACTGGAGAAAGACGGCTCAAATTTACTATTCCTGATACTATTGCAGCCGGAAAGTCTTTTAATAATCCCATTACTGTCACTGCTACAGGGTTTAGTCAGCCTTTAACCCAACTAAGAGATTACCTGTGGAATATAGACGTTAAAGGTAGTGCTACAGCCAATATTTCCGGGGCTAACATTAATAGCAATACTGCTTCTACATCAACTCAAGTCGATAGCAGTCGTGGTTTAGCTGAGGATTTGGTAAGGAGATTTGCAGATAAAAGTGAGCAAATTGTTGATGTAACGGCTGAGGATATTCAAAAAAAAGCATTTCAAACTTTTGTTGAAAAACCTCTACAAACATCTAAGGATTATCTTTCACAGCGAATTCAAGATTTGTTTAATTTTGATGTTAAGAAAGTAATTGATTCCATCCAATCTGAACCTAGAAAGATAGAGCAACAACTTAATCAAACACTAATTCAGTTACCCAAGGAAGCTCAGAATGCAGGTGTTGCAGTTTTTAAAGAAAAAACTGGGCTTCTTTTAGAAGCTGGCGCTCAAGCTTTATTCCCAGGAGTATTTGAGGCTCTCAAGTCATCTGGTCTATCGTATGACAATGGTTTTGCAAAATACGCAAAGACAGTTGAGTCCGAAAATTTTGGTCTTGACTTCTATGTTGGCAAGCTTGAAGATGTTCCCTCTGCTATTCTCCAAAGTGCCCTAAATCGAGATACGAGTTCCGTACAGTCATTTGTCAACTCGACAGTTAATAACTTCAGCGCTCAAGCTTCCTATGCCAGAACATTGCCCAACTCTCAAGCCAATGTCAAGCTCGGCTATACAAATGCAACCCAAGCTGTATCTTATGATTTAGGAGCTTCAGCATCACTTGGCAAGGGTTTGCAGCTAAGCGGAGGAGTCACAGGTCAATTTGGACTCGGCCAAGCACTCCCTTCTGGCTATCTCAAAATTATTTATTCTGAACAGCCACAAAATAATACTCCACAGCCACAAAATAACACTCCCAAAAACCAGCGCAATGTGAGGTCGTTAGGCTTTACTAAGCAGTCGAGTGAAAGTTTCCAGCTTCTTGCAGATCCAGAAGCTATTGGTTTGGTAGATTCAGCCATTACAGAGCCCACCAAGCAATCAGACTCTTTATTAGCAGCAACAAAAGGAAATGGCAATAGCACAGCATCTCTTCTTAATAGCGATGGGCGTTTTCTGGCTTTTACGTCTGCGGCATCCGATCTAGTTGCAAATGATACTAACGGAGTTACAGATGTCTTCATCCGTAATTTACAAACAAATGCCCTAGAGAGAATCAGCGTCAGTAATAACAAAACTCAAGCCAACGGTGAGAGTGAGGTTTTTGCCCTCAGTGATGATGGTCGTTATGTTGTCTTCGCCTCCGATTCCTCTAATCTAGTTGACAACGACACAAATAACGTTCGAGACATCTTCATTCGTGATACCCAAACAGCTTCAACCCGAAGAATTAGTGTCGCCCGTGATGGAACTCAAGCCGATGGGGTTAGCGATCTAGCTGCAATCAGCGCCGATGGGCGCTATGTAGTGTTCTCCTCGATTGGGTCCAACTTAGTACCAGGGGACACTAATGGAGCAGTTGATGTTTTCTTACGCGACCTTCAGACGGAAACAACGGAACTGATCGGTATTGCTAATGAAGGCATCCAAGGCAATAGTGAGAGCTTGAGTCCCGATGCGGCAATTAGTGCTAATGGGCGTTATGTAGTGTTTTATTCATACGCTTCTAATCTGGTTGCTAATGACACGAATGATGTTGCAGATATTTTCGTGCGCGATCGGCAGACAGGCACCACCAAACGCATCAGTGTTGGTACTAATAGAACTGAGGCGAATGACATTAGCCTGTCACCTTCTATCAGTGCAGATGGTCGCTATGTCGTCTTCTCTTCCCTCGCTTCCAACCTGGTTTCAGGAGACACTAATGAAACAGGGGACATTTTCGTTTATGACTTGGAGGCCGGAACTACTGAGCGAGTAAGCCTTACCAGTGATGAAACAGAATTAGATAGTAATAGCAGTCGTCCTTCTATCAGTGCAGATGGTCGCTATGTCGTCTTTCAATCCCGCGCTGCCAATATTGGAGTAGACAACCCAGATTTTTACAGCAATATCTATGTGCGCGATCGCCTTACTGGAGAGACTAAACTAATCAATCCATCCCATAATGGTCAAACAGATGGAGATAGTATCAATCCCTTCATCAGTGCAAACGGAAGTTACATTGCTTTTGAATCTGGCGCAACTAATTTAGTGGCGGAAGATACCAACAATGCTTCAGATATTTTTGTCTACATAACCGATAACAATAATCCCCCTTCTACACCTCCGACTCCAGAACCAACCCCAACCTCAACCCCGACCCCGACTCCGACTCCAAAACCAACCCCAACCCCGACTCCGACTCCAAAACCAACCCCAACCCCGACTCCAACT
>Ga0316607_1000455_pt1 | contig 14701 bp, 11 predicted proteins | sample MIS2016062E_MG_FD_207674 | JGI IMG/M metagenome (GOLD analysis project Ga0316607, IMG submission 207674) | Microbial mat bacterial communities from Middle Island sinkhole, Lake Huron, Michigan, United States - MIS.2016.062E | ecosystem: Environmental > Aquatic > Freshwater > Lake > Sediment...
CCTCAACCTCCTGTAAGTCCGGCAAAAGAGATGGATATGGAAGTGGGATTCAAAGGGATTTAATGGTTAATACCCAGCCTTCGTTAAGGGGCGATCGAGTCAAAGCTTAAAAGGGATTGGAACATATTATGAACGAGCAAAAACAAATTCCCGATCCAGAGAAAGTTAAGCAAACTGTTGCCATGCTTCGGGATAGCAATCGAATGCTGGAAGCTTGGACTCAAACACTAGATGAACTAATTGCGATCGTAGAAGCTGATATTCGCAACAGTCCGATTAATGTTTAAAAATTCAAAAATATTAAGTGCTCTAAGCCACAGCGAATTCAAGAAATATTAAGAGATATGCCGTAAGTTGATTTTATGGTAAACTTGTTAGTTAATGTGACGAGCGATCGCTCTCCACCATCGCACCGAGCGAGACACAAAGTTTAGTTTGACTTGAGACAAGGCTTCCGGCTTCTTAACCCTATAGCGCCTCACGCGCAAACCCCGGTCTTTCCCGCAGGGTATGAAACGCAGTTGCAGCCTTTAGACTGCTAGTGATGTATCCGTAAATAGCCTAGTGCTGACGATTCAATTTACCACTACACTTGGAGATTTTGCAATGAAATTAAGTAAATCTTTGGGGATGTTGTTGACATTAGTTTGCATCACAGTCATAGTTGTGACTACTTTCAGATTAAGCCCTAGTTTCGCTCGTTCTACGTCGGCGATGCCAGCACAAGTATCAGCAGAGAAAGTAACTACAGACCTGATGGCACAAGTTCCCGCAGGAAATTCTCTCTACACTAGGCTGGGAGGGTACAACGCGATCGCCACCGTCATTGATGATGCAGCGAATTTCATATTTAATGACCCACTAATTGGTAAATACTTTATTGGCTTGAGCACAAACTCAAAACAGAGGCTGCGTCAGTTGTTAGTAGATCAATTCTGCCAAGCGGCAGGGGGGCCTTGTGTTTATACAGGGCGGACTATGAAGCTTTCCCATAGTGGAATGGGTGGAGGTCTGACGAACAGTGAATTTAATGCTTTTGCTAATGGTGTATCCCAAGCTCTCGATAAAAATAGGGTCAATCAATCAGAGAAAATCGAAGTCCTGGCATTTGTTAATAGTCTGAGAAGCAAGATTGTCGAAAAGTAGTAGTAATATGAAACACTCCCATCTCCTGCTCCTCTCGGTGGCATTTCTGCTGCTGTCAGGAATGGTAACAACCGAGGCAGCCCGCGCCAAACCGCCAGATATAGCCAGCGAGACGAAAGTTCAAGTATCCCCAATGCCGAGGCAGTCTTCCGATCGCTTTTCCATGCCTGCTACTTTTGCTCAACCCAATGCTCAATCCAACGATCGACCGTTGTGTTTTTATCAGCGATCGGATAGCACGATCGTTGATTTGACAAAACTTTGTGGGGCTAAGAGCACCGGAACGGGTACAAATACTAGATGGGAGAACGCTCCTGCTCAAGATAAGAACACACCAATTTATTGGTAGAAAAATCATAATTTGGCTCAGTAGACGAGTTCCACAGGATATATCTAACGAAAGGCGATCGCCCTTTTCACTTCACCAAAAACGCGATCGCCCTCAACCCCTCAAATCTCCCCATTAACTTGCATCTGATGCACCTTGTCCGCCAATTCTTGCAGGCGCTTTTCGTCCAACTCATCGATCGCCAGCATTCCGACATATATAATTTCTTTCAGCGTTAGTCTGGTTGCTAGCGCCTTTTTCTGCACTATATCCTTGATAATTGGGCTAACCCCAATGGCGGTACTGGCTCTAGTCACAAAAATAACGGTAGATTAACAACTTTGACTAAATCTTAGCACTTTTAAGCTGAGATTTTAGCTGCGGTGCAAAAATTTTAAGCGCGTCTTGACAAGACGAAACAGAAAGGTTTATATTGAAGATGTGGAAAGGGCGATCGACTATTCCTCCAAAACCTCGACCAAATCCTCAATCATCACATCAAAAGTTCGAGCTAACCTCCGCAGGCAAGTAAAGTCTACCATTGCCATTTCAGGACGACGAGCATAGCTTCTGACGGTGCTATAAATTACCCCAGAGCGATCGGATACTTCCTTAAGCGTCCAGCCCTTCTCCGCTGCTAGTTCCCGAATTTTTAGCCTGACTAAACCCATGCTTGACAATTGATGCAGTTGCGTAGTATAATTGTATATGTAAAAAGCCGATCGCCCCGCAGCCTTGACAACTAAAGGGCGATCGTTTTCAAAACTTCAATAGACAGCTAGTAACTGTCTGACCTACCATCAATAGATTTATCTACAATCAGAATAGGCACTTACCATGATATCAGAAAATCAGTCAAAATCGCGGACGATCGCAGAATCCAAAATAATTCATAAATCTCCCATCCTGCATCCCCTGGCGAGATTTGTCACAGAAGAAACTGTCGCACTGCTGTTCAATATCTCAGTAGACGACATTTACCGCATCGAATGCTGTCGCTACATGGTTTACGTGCACGCCAAACACATCAGCCGGTTTGTCAGCTACGCCGATTTTCCGCCAATTGTGGGAGTAAATGAGCCCGCAATTCAAGATTTTGGCAGATGGTACAAACGCTGGAAAAGCAAGCTAGCACCGGTATTTTGGACTAAATTCTACACGCACAAGTTCAAAGAGGCTGTTTCTGTTGATAGCTTACTGGAGTGGGGACTGTTGGTAGCCACTGTTAAATCGGTCATTTCTGGGGCGGCGCTACAACAGCTACGGGATGTTTATGCCGCAGAAAAAGATTTGATGGAGAAATTTTGAAGGGCGATCGCTAACCAATCCCTCCAATCCAATTGTGCACCGCATTCAGCAAATCATCTCCATCCACCCGAAAACCTGTTAAGGGCAATTCCAGGGGTGTATCGGTAATCCAGGCGATGTGAATTCCCATGTGAGTGTCGGCGAGTTTGCGGGTGAAAGATGCAAGCGCATATTCGTAGGGACAGGAGTGCAAAATTAGGGCGATGTGCTGTTTTTGGAGGCGGTTTTTGAGTTGGGGAATTAATCGCTTGAATTCGGGGGCGTTGCGAATGGCGGGGATGTCTGTATCTGCGGGGAAGATTGCTTGATATAGTTGGGTACAGATTTCTTGGGCGATCGCACTTATATCTGTTTCGCCTTCTAGGGCGCGTATGTTGAGGGGAACGGGGCAGGTTTTATGGGTGGGTTGGAGTTGTTTGAGGAGTGTGGGGATGTCTGTATTTTGTGGGTTGCGATCGGGTATTGGGGAATTGGTGGGTTGGGTGTGCCATGCTTGATGAAATTCTGGGTAAGTCCTATTTTGGGCGCAATCCCAGATGACTTGATAGCAGTTGTTATAGCGATTAAAACTCTTTTTCAGGTCTTGGGAAGTTAGGCAATTTTTCAATCCTGAGACTGCGATAGCGAAGTTTTTACCTTTCATAACTTTTCTTAATCTAGATACCTCGTACCACAAGGGATGTTCATCGCCTGAATTACGAATTATTTCTATCAAAGCGGATATCGCCACTGAATTATCTTTGTCTATTTTCAATAAATGATTTGCCGCTTTTCTGCGGATAACTTCTTTCTCAGAAGTATTGATTAACTCGACTAAAGCAGATATCACTACTGGGTTATCTTTGTCTATTTCTTCCAAGCTATCTGCCGTACCCATCCGGGTATATTCATCCTGAGAAGTGCGGATTAACTCGACTAAAGCTTGGATTGCAACTGGGTTACTTTTGTCTATTTTTCCTAAGCTATATACCGCTTCCAACCGAGTATCTTCATTACCTGAATTGCGGATTAACTCGACTAAAGCGGAGATAACCACTGGGTTATCTTTGCCTATTTTCCCTAAGCTAGATGCCGCTAGTGTCCGAGTATCTTCATTACCTGAATTGCGGATTAACTCGACTAAAGCGGCGATCGCCACTGGGTTATCTTTGCCTATTTTTCCTAAGCTATATACCGCTTCCAACCGAGTATCTTCATTACCTGAATTGCGGATTAACTCGACTAAAGCGGAGATCGCCACTGGGTTATCTTTGTCTATTTTCCCTAAGCTATCGGCCGCTCGGCACCGGGTATCTTCATCATCTGAATTGCGGATTAACTCGACTAAAGCGGTGATCGCCACTGGGTTATCTTTGTCTATTTCTCCTAAGCTATATGCCGCTCTAATCCGAGTATCTTCATCACCTGAATAGCCTATTAACTCGACTAAATCGGAGATCGCCACTGGGTTATCTTTGCCTATTTTGCCTAAGCTATCGGCCGCTCGCCACCGGGTATTTTCAGAAGTACGGATCAACTCGACTAAAGCTTCAATCGCAACTGGATTATCTTTGTCTATTTCCCCTAAGATATTTGCCACTATCCACCGGCTTTCTTCATTAGCTGAATTGCGGATTAACTCGAATAAAGCGGCGATCGCCCTTTCCCGATCGGTCTGTTTCAGTATCTCCTTTGAGCCCTCGGCCAGTGGATCGATAAATCTTTGCCACTGCTGCTTTTCCTCATTAAAATAACCAAATCCCCACTGAATAATCTGCGATATAATCTCATCAGCAAGACTACAGTTCTTAAACTCAGCAATCCCCGCCGCCACTAGAAAATACGCCCGAAGTTTATAAAAATAATAACACCCCTCCTCAAACTCAACTAACGCCTTAATAAACGCTTCCTTCTCCTCCTTCCCTACTTCCTCACGCCCCAACCACAACAAAATCACCTCCTTCCACTGCTTCTCAAAAATGCGGTAAACCCCAGTAGGGGCGGTGCCCCGTGCCCGCCCTCTGGGGGAATATGATTCAAGAAAAAGTGCCAATCCTCAACCGCCAACGCCGCAAAATATTCCTGAAAAGTCGGATGGTAAAAAGTATAAATCCCTTCCAGCATCTCCGCATCCCTCGCCACTAAATTCAGCCAACCCAAACGACAAGCTAACTCAAACTGCGATGCACCCATCACCCCATATCCCACACTTTCTCGCAACTGAAACCGCGACGTTTCATTTAACATCCCAGAAAGTGCCAATTTCCCCAAATCCGCATTCAATTCCTGCTGCTGAATCCAATTCAAGTGCGGTTTTTTCCACTGATATAAAGTAGTCACAAACCGCTGATAAAGTTTAGCCTTAGTATCTGGTAAATCACCATCCAAGGATTGCCAAGTGCCGCACAATAGCGAACATCTCAGGGGATTTTTTACTAAATCTCGAATTCGCTCTTTTCCTGATGCTGCTAATGCTTCCCGTAGCTGTTGAGAAAGCACCCCCCCAGCCCCCCTTCTTAAGGGGGGAGCAAGAGTTTCTCCGGCTTCTTCTATTTGTTGAGAAAGCACCCCCCCAGCCCCCCTTGCTAAGGGGGGAGTAAGAGTTTCTTCTGTATTTTGGGTTGGGAAGGAAAGGGGAAGATCCCCCCCAGCCCCCCTTCTTAAGGGGGGAGCAAGAGTGTCCCCTTCTCCTGTCGCCTCCGTTGAAAAAGCGCTAGCAAGAGTGTCCCCTTCTTCTCTTGTCCCCCCCCTTCTTAAGGGGGGGTTAGGGGGGGATCGAACCAATGGAGGGTTAGGGGGGGATCGAAACCATTTATCGATAAACATTTCCACTTGTTCGGGATAGGAAAACTCCAGAGTGCGATAAGTATCAAAACTATCCAACGCAGAGCCGATCGCATCCCAAACATTCTGCCGACAACTTAGCACAATTCGCGCCCTTTGAATACAGCCGCCCGTCCTAATTTGCCGCTGAATTTCCGCCAAAGGATTCCCATCTCCTACCGCCATCTCATCCGCCCCATCCAACACCAACCATACGCACTCTGCATTAAACTGTGCTAAAAAATCATCCTTAATATCCGCCGTCGCCTCAGCCTTCCCAATTCTCTTAATTGCCGCCAGCAGCCAATTATCAAATAAATAAGTTTCTAATTCCTTCCCCTGCAAATCCGCCAAAGATACCCAAATTACCATAGCCTCGGAAATGCCCGTCGCTACCCAATTCGCAATCTGCCGCAACAGCGTTGTTTTTCCCGCCCCCGATTCCCCAATAATTCCTAATCGCTTCCCATTGCTTTTAGGGCTAATTCCTTGCTGGATTACTTGCTCAAGAAACTCGCTATGTTCAAATGTCTGAGTAACTTCTTTTTCTCGATACAAATCCGAACCTTCCTCAGCCCCAAGATTCTCGCGCTTCTCAGTCACTTTGTGCCTTTCCACCAATCCCAGCGGCACGTAAACATCATCTATTTGATGGTTGCCAAAAGTCAATTGATTGCTACTAAGTCGCTGCTGTTCTTTCTCCTCTAATATCTGCTGGCAAATATCCCGCCAATCAATCGGTTGATAAACAATGCGGCTTTTTTCAACTATCTCCTCCAGCCAATCATACATCTCTTGGGTTCTGCTATCAATCCGCGTTAAACTCTGCCCGGTAAAAATCTGAAAAACTTTGTCATTTTCCTTGACTTCCTGAGCAAAGTATGATGATAATAAATCAAATAATTCTTGCTCTAACTTAGTTTTGTAGGGTGCGACATCGCAATTTTCTAGGGCGACTTCCAGCAGTTTTTGCTTGAGTTTTTCAACCTGATTCTGCTTTAACTGATCTGCGGAAGTCAGCAGCAATTCTATCTCATCTAATCCGGCAATGGGAATCCCAGAAGGGACTGTTTCTTTATCGACTTGTTCTAATTCTAATTTGAGCTTTTCAAGCTTTCGTTTCAACCAATCGAAATCCCTGCGCCTGTCTTGCAGCGAATAGGCAAAACTCTCTCGGTTCGCTGTATTTTTGGGGTCGATTTCCTGTTTGCATTCTGAGGCGATTTGTTGTTGAGCTTTCAGGAAAGATGTTTTCAGTGCTTTTTCTAAATCGTGATTGACAATTTTTCCGTTTCGTGATATCTTTCTTATCCCGGTCAAACAAGCATGATTCAGTGCATCATTGACTTGATCACCCAGAATGCCTTGCCAAGCGACTGTGAAAAGCAAGCCCAAGGTAATCGGATCTGACATTTGATGGTTCTCCTGATGCGCTGCTGCAAGGGGGTTATTTTTATGATAGGCGATCGCACTCTGGTTGCAGCCAGCGGTTTTCATCTGATATGAATCATAGTTTAAAACACTTCATCTTCGATGCCCAGCCACCATTCCCCCAGATTCATTAAATCTTTGTGAATGTCGGTAAGTTCTGTAACATATTCTTCGGCAGAAATTTCCGATCGCCTTTCTTGCAGTTTTTTGAGTCGCAATTGCACTAACAGCCAAGGTTTGGAAATGCCATCGGTTGCTTCGATATATTTTGCTACATCTTGGCTATTCATGATTCTTTTTTAGATTGGATTTTTTTTACCGCAGAGAGCGCAGAGAACGCAGAGAAAAAGAAGAGAGAGATGTATAATAATTTTGATTCCAACTGATTTAATATCATACCACTTTTGAAACCAATTCAAAAGCTCTCATGTTCCACAGTCGGTTTCAACCGACTTGAGCTTTGAGCCAGGGGTTTAAACCCCTGGCGGACTCGTGGACTCGCAGCTAAACAGTCTTTACCTGTAATCGGAAGTCTGAATGCTATTCAATTTCGCCGCATATTTCATGCCGTATTCGGGGCGACAAAAGCGATCGAGCTGTGACTCGAAAAACGCTCGATTTGCCTTCAAATGCTTCGGATTCGGGTCATCCAAAGGATATAACAGCGCAGTCCGCAATGCTTGAAATACTGCCGAAGTTACGCAATACATCGATCGCTGAAATGTTACCCCAATTTGATTCAGGATATCATCTTCGCCTCGACAGCGCTGTTTGTAGAAATCCATCAAGTAAGGCGGCAGGAAGTGCAGCATATCTTGGGCTAGCAATGTCGGTGGAATTCCTGCCGTACCTACGGGGAATTTGTCTGCATACAACACTCCGTAGTGGAAGTCTTTTTGATCGTCGGGAACTTCCCTAGCTTGCGCGTTGTAAGATTTGGTTCCTCGGAACGGCGAAGTGCGGTAAAATACAGCTTCCACGTAAGGTAACGCTGCTTCATACAGCCATGTGAAACCCTTAGATTTGGGGATGATTTCGTAGGTTTCGCCGTCGATTTGGACGTGGTGGTAAATGGGCCTTCCGGCGATCGCAAATATGCCATTTACCAGGAAATCCATCGCTTGCGGGACTGTGGTAATTTTCCCTTCGTCGTACAAGTCCGAAACTTCAAAAAACACCGGTGCCATTACTTCCCAGAATAAGCCCAGATTGCTGTAATAAGACATTTGGCGGCACTGTTCTAAAAACAGTTCGGGAAATGCTTTGTGCAATCCTAGCATGAACGGGTCTTTTTTGAAGTAAGCTTTAATGGCGCGATCGGCATTAGCTTTATATTCGTCACTGTCCAAATAAGGATCGAATTGATTTGTCGGCACGTACAAGCCCCGGTGCCACAGCATCGATCTCATGCACTCTTCGGCAAATTCCATGTTAATGCGATCGTGCCACAAATGGTGAAACAGCCTCGGTAGTTTACCAGTTTCTCCCTTTTCCATGAACTCCAAAAGTTCAGGGTGAACGCTTCCTGTCCCCCGCCAGATTCGTAAATCAGCACTATCACCTGCATAGTGATTTTGCAAGTCTAAATACTCTTGGGGTAAGAAGTATTTAAAGAAAGGAAGCGGTTGTAAAAATACTCGTTCGGCGATGTAAAGCAAATCCCGCCAATAGAAGTCCATCGGCACCGCGTAGGCTTTCCAGATAGCGATAATTTGCATCAGATTTTCTGGCGTATCTGGAATCATTGCGCCGCCTGCTTCTAGTCTGTGAATTACCTCGGCAAATTCGTGCTTGGAAGGAGGTAGTTTAGTTGCAGGTTTATTAGGAGTTTGTACCATTGTTTCTTTCTTTGTTTGAGTGAATTTTAATGTTTATCTACTTCCAGGCTCTGCCTATTGGTGATAACTTAAATACTGAAACCATAATAAATCTCGCTTTTAGTTGAGTCTAGATCCCCCTAAATCCCCCTTAATAAGGGGGACTTTGAGAAGAATCTTGTCCCCCCTTATTAAGGGACTTTGAGCAGAATCTTGTCCCCCCCTTATTAAGGGGGGTTAGGGGGGATCTAGACTTTGATACAAACAAGATATCCGGTAGGTTTAACATTAAATTGTCACCAATAGTCCTATATCTCTTAGTCCGTTGAGGCGGACTTCGTTTGTATAGACGCGATTTCAATCGCCGAGTTTTCCTGATGTATAGACGCGATTTCAATCACCGAGTTTTCCCAAGGATAACTGATAGCTACTTGGGCATTTCTGTCAGCCGGAAGAGTCGCAACGATCGCATTTGTAGTCGATTCGCTCCACTTCAGCAACCAAGCAGGCTGAATTCCTAAAACAAAAATGATTCCCGCTAAAACCAGCGCTGGCATATTTTCAGCGAATGTAACTGCTGGGTAATAAGCCGTGGCGTTGTCCAACTTCCCAAAACAGGTGCGGTTGAGCAGAATTACAAAGTAAACTGCTGTCAACCCGGAGGCTAAAATGCAGAGTAAAGTCGGAATTGGAAATTTGGAGAAACTGCCTTGAAATACTAAAAATTCGGCAATAAAACCCACCAAACCGGGAATACCGGCGCTAGCCATACCGCCCAAAACTAACAGGGAACTTGCTGTCGGTAAACCTCGCATCGGATTCATCAAACCGTTGAGCACGTCCAAATCTCGTGTGCCTACTTTGGTTTCGATGATGCCTACTAAATAAAACAGCAAAGCTAAAATTAAGCCGTGGCTTACCATTTGTCCGACTGCGCCGATTAATGCGAGTTTCGTGCCGGCGGCGCAGGCTACCAGGATGTATCCCATGTGTCCGATCGAACTATAGGCTACCATGCGTTTGATGTCTTTTTGGGCGATCGCGCTCAAAGCCCCGTACATCACGCTCACCGTGCCGATAATCGCTAAACCAGGAGCGATTATCGGCCAAGTTTCGGGAAACATCTGCAAGCCAAACCGCACTAAACCGTAAGTTCCCAACTTCGCCAGAATCCCTCCCAGCAGAATTGCTGTTGCTGGCGAAGCTTCGACGTAAGCATCCGGTAGCCAAGTGTGCAGGGGCACTAAGGGAATTTTAATTGCAAACCCAAGTAGCACAATTGTTAACAGTATCAACTGCACCTTTAAGGGAAATGATTGAGTGTTAATCGCACTGTAATCGAAGTTTAAAGAACCGCTCAACCAAGCAACACCCAAAAATGCTGCCAGCACCAAAAGTCCCGAAACTGCGGTGTAGATCAGAAACTTCATGGCAGCGTATTCTCGCTGCTTGCCGCCCCAAATCGCAATCAACAGATAAAAAGGAATTAATTCTATTTCGTAAAACAGTACAAACAGCAGCAAATTTTGAGACATCAAAGCTCCGGCAATACCAGCATTGATTAGCAAAATCAAAGCGTAGTATAACTGGGGGCGCTCCATCTTTTCGCCAGTGCCATAAATGACTAATAGCGTCAGTAATGCACTTAAAACCAGCAGTGGCAAAGACAAGCCGTCAATTCCCAAGTTGTAGCTCAAACCTAATTGTGGAATCCAAGGCAAATATTCTTGAAATTGCAGTCCCGAATTGGCTGGATCGAATTGAGTCAGCAGCCAGATATTCAACAGGAAAACAACAGCAGCAAAAGCAGAAGCTATTGAACGCAGGCGCATCCCATTGATGTTTCCGGGCAAGAACCCGACTACCGCAGCGCCCAACGCGGGCAACCAGAGCAAGGCACTAAGCATAATTAAAGTGTGAAGAGTGAATAGTGAAGAGTAAAGAATCAATTGACAGTAGTCAGTAGTCAGTAGTCAGTAGTCAGTAGTCAGTAGTCAGTAGTCAGTAGTCAGTAGTCAGTAGTCAGTAGTCAGTCAGTAGTTATTAGTTATTAGTTATTGAAGCCAACTCTTATTAAGAGTATTAAGAGCTAACCACTTGCGTCAGATGTCGGACTTCATAGTAATGACTACATACACTAATCAACCCGTACATCCCACATCAGAATCTCTTCCTTTTAACTATCAACTGCGGTGCCCTGAGCGTAGTCGAAGGGTCAACTGTCAACTGTCAACTGTCAACTGTTTAAGACTCAACAAGAATATTGACTGCACCCGTGTCTAAATCGTAGTATCCACCAACAACTTTCAGTTTTTTCTCCTCAATTAACTTAGAGATAACTGGAGATGCTTTCAACCTTTTAGCTTGCAGCAAAACATTGGCTTTTGAGGCATTTTCTAGACGATCGCCCCCTTGGTCTTTCGAGCTTTCTACAGCCGGCTTAATTGCGTCGAGCAAACTGCCAATTTGACCGGGAACTTGAGCTCCTTTGATGGTTGCGTCTACCGCACCGCACCTTTTATGCCCGACTACCACAAGGACTTTTGCTCCCAATACCAGGGTGCCAAATTCCAGGCTGCCAATTTCTTCTGGGGTAGCCACATTTCCGGCTACGCGACAGACAAATAAATCTCCCAATCCCTGATCGAAGATAATCTCCGAAGGAAAGCGGGAATCTGCACAGCCGAGAATCGCAGCAAAGGGTTTCTGAGATTTGGCAACTTCGGCGAGGCGAACTAAATCTTGGTTGGGATTTTGGCGTTTTCTGTCCACAAATCGCTTGTTCCCATCCATTAACTTTTTCAGAGCTGCATCGGGAGTCAAGTCATTTTGAGCAATTGCTGGTTCGGGTGCTGCCAAATCAGCGCCTGCTCCTGCTGCGAGTATCCCTGTACCAATGGCTCCTGCGACAAATTTGAGGGAATTGCGCCGGGAAAGATTGAATTGTTTGTTATTTGAGTTCATTGATGCTGCCTTGTTGGATCGATTTGGAAATCTTGGTTAAAGACTTCATGTTTTTAAGATTTTAGATTAAAAGTGTCACCTAAAATCTTAAATCTTAGATATATTTACCCGCCGACAATCAGCGACAGGCGAGCTAGCAGAGGCCAGCTTACTATCAGTCCCAAAAGTCCAACTCCGAACAGAATTGTCAAGGCGTAAAACTGAGTTTGACCCGTAACATTGTATTTGAGACTTTGCCCTCCGAAAACTGTTGTCAAACCGATTAAGTTCACGAATCCGTCAACAATATTGCGATCGACCCAAGAGATAACTTGAGCAACTAAACCGACTGCAAATATCACTGTCACCCGGTAAAGTTGGGCGGTGTAAAAGTCGTAGGCAAAAAAGTCTTGCAGGGCTTGAGAACCAATTTGCACTGGTTTTTCCCATTTCTCGTTCAGGTAGATAAATGCTCCTGCACCGATGCCGATCGCACTTGACAAAACTACCAGTCCAGTTGCGGTATAATTCAAACTTGCCACAGGCAATAACTGCCACGCTGCCAGCAAATGCGGAACGTGCAAAGTAAAGCCCATTAAAATAGTCATTGGTAAGATGAAAGGCCAGTGAACTTCCGGCGAACGTTCGGTCATTTGCTTCGGTTTGCCACCAAAAACTAAACCAAAGACGCGCACTAAACCAAAAGCAGTTACACCGTTTACAAACAGCACTATTCCTAACAGCAAAGGGTGAAATTCCGACAGCCCAGATGCTAATTCTGATAAAGTCCAAAAACAGCCGAAAGGCGGCAATCCCACCAATCCAGCGCTACCGACAATAAACGATATCGCCGATATTGGCCGCTTTCCCCACAAACCGCCGAGAGATCTGACATCCTGAGTGACGCTGTTCCAGACTACCGAACCAATGCTCATTACCAGCAAACCCATTGCTAAGGTGTAGGCAAATATCAATGTCAGGGCTGTCTCGGTTTGTCCGGTGCCGACGGCGATAAATACTAAGCCCATGTATGAGCTGACTATATAGGAAAGCGTGCGCTTGATGTCGATTTGGGCGATCGCAATTAAGGAAGCACCCACCGCCGTCGCAGCACCTACAATAATAGTTGCCTTCAGTCCGATCGGCGACAAAGCAATCACCGGCTGCAACTTAATCAAAATCCAAGCACCAGTTTCCACAACTACGGTATTCCGCAAAATCGTTGCCGGCAGAGGGCCCTCCATAGCCTCATCCAGCCACAGGTGCAAGGGAAACTGAGCGCACTTACCCATCGGGCCCGCAATCAAAGCTAAGGCCAACAACGTCGCTACAGTGGGGTCTAGGTGTGCAGTCTGGGCCCATACAGCCAACTCGTCAAAATTCCAAGTTCCAGCCAGCGGCAAAATTGCAACTACTCCCATCAGCAGGAATAAGTCTCCCACCCGCTTGGTTAAGAAAGCATCGCGGGCTCCTGTCACCACCAAAGACTGATTGAACCACAGCCCGACTAGCAGGTAGGTGCCCAAAGTGAGAACTTCCAAAATCATGTAACTGAAAAACAAGGAATTGCAGAGCACTAAGCCACACATCCCCGCTTCAAACAGCCCCATCAGAGAAAAGAACCTCGCCCAGCCCCAGTCCATTTCCATGTAACCGAAAGCATAAATCTGGGCCAGCAAGTTCAGTCCGGTAATCAAAACTGTCGCCCCGACGGTGACAGCAGAGATTTCGACGGGAATGGTTAAGTCTAAACCTGCGACATTTAGCCAGGGAATGAACTGCTGCTGAGCTGGCTGGTTCCAGATAGCTGTGAGGGCGATCGCGCCGTGTAGGAAAGCGATCAGTGTTAAGATGGCGTTCATGTAACCGGATGGTCTTGGGCCCGTGCGACGGGTAAGAGCCGGAAACCACAGCATCGACAGAACTCCGCCGATGAGCGGATAGCAAGGTATTAACCAAACGGTCTGGAGTAGGATTTGAGCCATTGGCATTACCTGTAAATGTTACAAAAATTTAAAAATCTGAGAATAATTCCGATCGCGCTGACTAAAGTAGTGGAAGCCAGAGCCTAAGAATTATAGGCTATTTTGGCGTCAGTCTTCTAGTTACTCGTTGTTTTGAGACTAGGCGCTTCAGCATAGACTTATTAATTTTATATTAAGTATTGCGTTAAATTTTCATATTTCTGATTTAGGATATTTATAGGTACCAATAAACAGCCCTTATAGGTATTTATAGGGACGGATTGTAGGGACACTCCAAAAGCCCATTGGTGTCAACTTAAGGCCAAACCCTGTCACAGACTACTGTTTGACGATTAAGGCCAGATCCCCCCTAACCCCCCTTAAGAAGGGGGGGACAGGAGTCCGATCTTTCGTCACCCCCTACTCCCCTTCTTAAGGGGGATTTAGGGGGATCTAGACTTGGCTATGAACGAGAGATATCAAGGCTTTCAGGCTTAAGTTGACACCAATGGGCTTTTGGAGTGTCCCTACAGAAGCCCTGTAACTCACTTACCAGCAAAAGTGCTTAAAATCGCTCTATTTCCCAAGCTGATTGGGGGAGTTTGGCTTGGCGCTGTCCGATCGCCCTTGACCTAACATTCACTAGACCGATCGGCGTATTCAACAACTCTACCAGATCGGCTTGGGCGATCCTCTTCGAGGGCTTCGCTAACGCGCTTTTGACCAGAGCGATCGGCAATTCCTTAAATAGCCACCTCGCCAGCCGATAACAATATTCTCCTGTTGTCAATTCTCGCATCAAATCGACACCGTGCAGTTCGTGCAAATATTTATTTGATTCGCCGTACCGATACCATTGACTTTGTAACTGTTTTATTGTATTACGGTGTCGGTGTCGGACGATCGCACTTTCAGCAAAATACAATTTATAGGATGTTTCTCGCAAAATCCGCCAGCACAAA
>Ga0316607_1000458_pt1 | contig 14656 bp, 14 predicted proteins | sample MIS2016062E_MG_FD_207674 | JGI IMG/M metagenome (GOLD analysis project Ga0316607, IMG submission 207674) | Microbial mat bacterial communities from Middle Island sinkhole, Lake Huron, Michigan, United States - MIS.2016.062E | ecosystem: Environmental > Aquatic > Freshwater > Lake > Sediment...
AAAATTGTTTAAAAGTTTAAGGTTTAAAGTTGTTTTACTTTGTGCTTAAACCCAATCTATTGGTTTTTCTAATACTTTCAATAATTTTTCTTCTTCGCTTCCTTTTTCAGGATGATGGTCATACACCCATTGTACGTGCGGCGGCAAACTCATCAAAATACTTTCTATTCTTCCATTGGTTTTCAAGCCAAACAAAGTGCCTTTGTCGTGTACCAAATTAAATTCGACATAACGACCGCGACGAATTTCCTGCCAAGTTCTATGGGCTTCCGAATATAGTAAATTTTTCCTTTTCTCGACAATTGGAAGATATGCTTCCAGAAAACTGTTGCCTACTTCGGTTACAAAGTTAAACCAATTTTCTATTGACATTTGCTCATTTGCTTTGCAATAATCGAAAAACAATCCGCCAATTCCTCGCGCTTCATTGCGGTGTGCATTCCAAAAATAGTCATCACATTGTTTTTTATATTTTGGATAAAAATCCAAATTGTGCTTCTCGCAAGCGGTTTTACAAGTTTGATGAAAGTGTTTGGCATCTTCCTCAAACAAATAATATGGTGTTAAATCCTGTCCACCACCAAACCAAGCCCCTCCCAGCCTCCCCGAAGGGGAGGAGTTCTCGTAGTAAGGATACATTTCAAAATAGCGCCAATTGGCGTGAACCGTTGGCACCATTGGACTTTTTGGATGCAAAACCAAACTCAATCCACAGGCAAAAAAATCGGCTTCGCCCACGTTGAATAGTTTTTGCATACTATCTGGCAATTTTCCGTGAACGGCAGAAATATTGACACCGCCTTTTTCGAAAACTGCTCCGTTTTCTATCACGCGTGTTCGTCCACCTCCGCCTTCTGGTCTAGTCCAAATATCCTCACGGAATTTGGCCTGACCATCGGATGTTTCTATACCTGCGCAGATTTGGTCTTGAAGGTTTTGTATGTATTGATAGAACTTATTTTTCATTATGGCAATCTGATTTCAACAATCCAAAATATACAATATCTTCTAAAACGCCTTCGTGGTTTTTGAATTCTTCTCGCAAAATTCCTTCTTGAATAAAATTATGTTTTAATGCAATTTGTTGACTCGCTTTATTGACTTTTGATGTACAAATAAAAATTTTATTCATTCTTAATTCCTCAAAACAAAAATTAATGGTTTGAGAAACTGCTTTTGAAATAATGCCTTGTCTTTCAAATGCTGCATCAACAAAATAAGCTAATTCACATTTTAAAACATCTAATTTTATGTTCTTTATACAAACATATCCAATCAAATTCTCTGTTTCATTATTTCTAATATAGAAAAAATAATTCTCTTTGTTTTCCTGTTTCTGTCTGTTATTTGTTATAAAATTTGTTGTTTTTTCAATATCCAAACAGTTAGAAACTGTAACGGGAAACGTTCTCTCAATATGACTTTTGTTTTTAGAAATTAGCTCGAAAAATTCTTTGGAAAAGATTTTATCAATAGTTTCTATTCTCCAATTATTAAATCTCATAACGTTGTTCGTTATTTTTATTATTATGTGTCATCCTGCAAGGTTTTTTTCAAACCTTGTAGGTATTTCTTTTGGAGTGATGTTTTCAAAAACACCTACAAGGTCAAAAAAGACCTTGCAGGTGGATTCATACTCCCAATTTACTCAAATGTATGTTTTTCAGTTAAAAAATCATTTCTTTGATTATGGCAAAATATGAAATTTTCTAAACCTCCAAACAATCTTAAAACTTCTTCTCTTTCTATTTTTGTCTCTTTATTTAAAAAGAAAGCTTGATAAGATGAATACTTATAATCTTCAAACTTTAAATCTAAATGATGTTTGGGATTCAAATGAACATATATTATCAATTGTTTCAAATAATTTTCGTCATTCAATTTGATTCTTTTGAAATGTTTTTCAAAAAGACTTCCTGTTCTATCAATATCTTTATTAAAAGCTTTTACATAAGAATTAAAAAAATTAGAAAAAGCCTGTGTCACTATTTTTTCCTCATCATTTAATCTAATAACCAAATGAAAATGATTATCCATCAAGCAATATCCAAATATTGAGATTTTGCCCAATAGATATTTTGCAAGTTGCTTCAGAAAGAATTTTTTGTTTTCATCATTTTCAAATATTAAACAACTATTTATTCCTCTATTATAAATATGATAATAACCGTCTTTTTCTAAAACTTCTAATTTCATAGTACTAATAATTAAGTTGCTTTACCTGCAAGATTTTTTCAAACCTTATAGATTTTACTTTCTAGATTACGTTTTCCCAAGATACCTACAAGGTTTGAAAAAACCTTGCAGGAACTGCTTACTGAAAAACTGCGACTGCCTACTTCCTATACTCTTTCACTGCATCTACGAACGCTTTTGCGTGATCTACAAGAATATTGGGTAAAATTCCGTGACCTAAATTGGCGATGTATTTGTCTTTTCCGAATTCGTCAATCATTTCGTGAACCATTTTCTTGATAACAGGAATAGGCGAAAGCAATCTCGACGGGTCGAAATTTCCTTGCAAAGTGATATTTCCACCTGACAAATAACGTGCATTTCTTGGCGTACAAGTCCAGTCAACCCCCAATGCCGAAGCTTTACTTTTTCCCATTTCGCCAAGGGCAAACCAACATCCTTTTCCGAAAACAATAACAGGCGTAATATCCGCCAAAGCTTCTACGATTTGGTTGATATATTTCCAAGAGAATTCCTGATAATCTACTGGCGAAAGCATTCCGCCCCAAGAATCGAAAACCTGAATGGCATCGCAACCTGCTTTTACTTTTTCTTTTAAATATAAAATGGTGGTATCAGTAATCTTTTGCAATAAAGTATGTGCTGCAACCGGATTTGAAAAACAAAATCCTTTGGCAGTATCAAAACTTTTTGACCCTTTCCCTTCTACAGCATAACAGAAAATCGTCCAAGGGGAACCTGCGAAACCAATTAACGGCACTTCATCGTTCAGCATTTCTTTGGTCAATTTTACGGCATCCATTACATAACCCAAAGTTTCTTGAATGTTAGGAACAAATACCTGATTGACTTGTTCCATTGTGCGAATTGGATTTGGGATAATTGGTCCCAAATTGTCTTTCAATTCTACATGAATTCCCATCGCTCTTGGTACCACCAAAATATCTGAAAACAAAATTGCTGCGTCTGGTCCAATTCTACGGATGGGTTGCACGGTAATTTCTGCGGCTAATTCTGGCGTTTCGCAACGGGTGAAAAAATCATATTTATCACGCAATGCTCTGAATTCTGGCAAATATCTTCCAGCTTGACGCATCATCCAAACGGGTGGACGTTCTACAGTTTCTCCTCTTAATGCTTTTAAAAATAGGTCGTTCTTTATCATTTTAGTTTATTTATCGTTCAACAGACCTAACAGGTTTTAAAAACCTGTTAGGTCTAAATTATTTATATTCTTCTATTACATCCTCAATCACGTTTTCAACCGAAGGCTGATGGGCGACTATTATATTTCTGGTTATTTTTTCTAATGAGTTTGCCGTAGTTTCGCCAATGCAAAAGCAAATTTCGTTTTTTATTTTGTTTTCCTTCAAATAACTTTCCACTGCTGATGGGCTGAAAAACAGAATTCCATCAACTGGAGTTTTTATTTTTTGCGGTGTCAAAGTCGTTTCATAAACCTGAATTTCATTGAAATTGACTTTGGCTGCTTTCAATGCTTTTGGCAAAGTTTCTTTTCGCAAATTCCCGCTGAAAAAAGTAAAGCTTTCATTCGCATAAATCAAGGTGATGATTTCTGCCAAATCGGAAGCGTAATCAACGTAAACATCAACATTAAAGCCGTTTTCTTCTAATAAAGCTTTGGTTTTTATACCAACACAAAATACGTTTTTAGTTTTTAATGCTGAAGATTTAGGATGAAGCAACACACTGTGAGCGGCATTTTGACTGGTAAAAATCAAATTGTCATTAATTCCTTTTAAATCAAAATCTGAGTTTTCAGTTTGGATAAAATTGGCTTCGAAAACTGAAAAACCAGCATCCAACAAGGCTTGCTTTTGATGGCTCAAAAGTATTTTTGTGGATAGAATGCTGATTTGGTTATTCATTAGTAACATAAAAAACGGTGTCAATAAAATATAAAATACCATCTTGGGTAAGCACATTTTCATCGTGTAAATCTTCCAGAATAATACCTAGATTAGAGTTGTAATAGTCATGATTTCTGGTATTTACAAATCCGTTGGACAACATAAACTCCTTCACTTGATCTAAATTGGTAGGTTGATTTGCTTTAATAAATGGTTGTTCGACCAAGGTATAAAGTTTTCTTTCGACAAGACAAAAACCTACTAATGTATAAGACGTGTCTGGAAAAAAATAATTATTGAGCGATAAATTAGTAAAATAATCTAACCATGATAAGTAGTAAATAGCATCATTAAGTTTATATACCGTTTTGTCGTCTTTTATATAGACTTTTTGTTCGGCTCCTTCTGAAACAAATAAATCAAAATTTAATTTATCATTTGCCCAAAGATTATTTTGAGTACAATATTCAATTAATTTCTCTGTTTCTTTTTGTTTGTACTGCTTATTTTCTTTAGCCATTGGGCTTGCTCCTTCGCTTCTTCTAAGGTAACTGGCAACTGTTTGGACAAGAGTTTTTTGGCTAGTTCCGCTCTTTCCTCGAATGATATTTTGTAGTTCATCTTTTATCTTTTTCACAATTATACAAATATAACACAATTTAAAATTAGTTGACTACTTGTTTTTTAGCAGTGTTTTAATTTCTCTCATCAACTCCGATCCGCCATTTTCAAAATTTCATTGGCACAATGGAAACTTAATTTCTTCCATTCTTCAACGGGCACAATTTTTTCGATTTCCAATTTCTGTTTTTATTCATTTTGTTCAATTATTTGAGATATATTTACCTTGCCTTTTTTATTAATGCTTCCATTTTTGAAGTGTATATATTTTCTCAAAGTACTTTCCTTTGGTCCAAGACTATCACATTCAGCACTTTGAATTGAATCTACAGAATATATTTTTAAGTCCTTATAAATTTTTATGGTTTCCTTGCAAGTGAAACCACAATCTGAACCACAATCTCCAACAGATAAATTTTCATCACTTATTTTTTCTCCATTTTTTTTATATGTTGCTATTCTAGGAAGATAAATTTCCGACGGAAATAAATAAATAATCTTATATGTTTCTAATGTATCTGACAAAATTCCATAAGGATAAATCTTGTCTAAATCAGGTTCAATATCGTGGATATTAATAAATCTAAAATCAGATTTTGTCAGTGGGGTTAAATTTTCAACATCCTGAATTTCCATAGGATTTATAATTAATGGGAGTGTCAAAACTTTAAATTTCTTGATAAATGATTTAAAATCATTGGACTTTGAAATGAGTTGATTCGTTTTATTGCTTGTAGTTGTATCGTTTTTGCAATTTACAAATAGAAATGAAATCAATGTAATTAACGCTATTTTCAATTTCATATTTTTGTTATTTATGTAGTTTTGATCATAATGTGGTAACTAAAGTATGAAACGCTGGATAAAATTTCAGCCATCCATATTAAATTAGTTCTTTACTTTTTCAAACTTTCCTTAATACTTTTCATCAACTCCGCTCCTCCATTTTCCAAAATTTCATTGGCACAATTGAAACCTAATTTTTTCCATTCTTCAACGGGAACAACTTTCTCAATTTCCAATTTCTGTTTTCCATCAATAGACAACAAAGAACCTTTGAAAGTAAAGGTGTCTTCCAACTCGCAATATCTTGCTAATGCACCAATGGGTGCCGTGCAGCCGCCTTCGAGCGTTTTTAGGAATTGTCTTTCTATATAGGTACAAATTTCGGTTTCGATATCATTCAGTTGAGAAACGGCATCCAAAGTAAAATCATCATTCCCCATTGCGACAACCACCATTGCGCCTTGCGCTGGAGCTGGAATCATCCAATCGAGAGCCTCCCCAACCCCTACGAAGGAGGGGCTTTTTATGATGAATGAAGCGCTACTTGCTCCCCTCTCCTTGCGAGATGGGTTGGGGGTGAGGCCTAATCTTTCCAATCCCGCTGCTGCAAAAACGGCTCCGTTCCAATCGCTTTCGTTTAGTTTTTGCATTCGAGTATTCACGTTTCCACGCAAATCGACTACTGTATGATTTGGATATTTATGCAACCATTGGGCTTGACGACGCAAACTTCCTGTGGCGATAGTTGGGTTTGCTTCGAGAAAATCGAGGTTTCCTTTGTGAACCAAAATATCCAAAGTATTGGCTCTTTTGAGAACTGCCGCTTGAACAATCCCAATAGGCAAAGCCGTTGGCACGTCTTTCATCGAATGTACAGCAATATCGACTTGGCCATTTATCATAGCAATGTCTAAAGTTTTTGTGAAAATTCCGGTAATTCCGAGTTCGTAAAGTGGTTTGTCGAGAATGATGTCGCCTTGCGATTTTACGGCTATAATTTCGGTTTTGTAACCTAAATCATTTAATTTTTTTTGAACGGTGTGGGCTTGCCAAAGCGCTAATTCGCTGTCGCGAGTTCCTATTCGAATTGTTTTTTTTGAATCCATTAAACCTTTTTCTTTTTTTAAACCATAAAGATATTAAGGTTTGTTAAGATATTTACTATGAGAGGGTGATTTTGTATTTTTCTTCGATAGGTGAAGTTGTTTTTTGAGGAGTTTGTAATCCAATTTGGAATACTTTCTCAATAAAATCGATGCTTTCATCAACCGAAGTATTTTCGTCTTTGAGGTGACTGGCGAAATGGTTGGTGATTTTTTGGATAATTCTAGAACTAATTAATTCGGCTTGTTCCTCATCGAAATTAGATAATTTTTTGCGTTGAAAAGTCAATTCTCCGGCAACAATATCATTCAATTTAGCTTTCAATGCGTGAATAGTTGGTGCATATTTTCGACCATTCATCCAAGTATTCAATTCTAATTTCATATCCTCGATAATGGCTTCAGCGGCTGGAATGTGTTGTTTTCTTCTTTCGAGCGTATCATCGGTCATTTGAGACAAATAATCCATGTGGATTAAAGTTACGCCAGGAATTTGTTGCACATCAGCATTCACATTTTTTGGAATGGATAAATCCAAGACCAAAAGGTCCTTTTTTAAATTCAACAAAGTTTTGTCGATAGTTGGATTCTGAGCACCAGTTGCTACTACTAAAACATCTGCTTTTTGTAGTTCAAGATGCAAATCCGAATAATCTTTTACGATTAAATTCAATTTTCCAGCCAGCATTTCGGCTGTGCTTTTGGTTCTGTTTATTAAAGTAATCTGCTCGTTTTTGGTGTGTTTTACAAGGTTCTCACAAGTATTTCTACCTATTTCTCCAGTGCCAAAAAGCAGAATATTTTTATTTCCAATATATTCAACACTTTTCATTATGAATTGAACCGCAGCAAAAGAAACAGAAGTGGCACCTGAACTAATTTCGGTTTCGTTTTTAATTCTTTTGCTAGTTTGAATAACAGTGTTGATTAATCTGTCAAGAAATGCATTGATTAAACCCAAAGAACGAGACTCTTCAAAACTGTTTTTTATTTGTCCAATGATTTCGAAATCGCCGAGAATTTGACTGTCTAAACCAGTTCCAACACGAAACATGTGGTCGATAGCTTCTTGACTTTTATATACAAAACCCACTTTTTGAAAATCTTCAACGGTACCATTACTATTCTCACAAACTAATTTTATCAATTGGAAAGGGTGATCGGCATAGCCATAAATTTCGGTGCGATTGCAGGTAGAGGTCACGATTAAACTCTCGATACCTTCTTCTTTGGCTTGGAGTAATACCTTGGTTTTTGCTTTGGCATCCAGACTAAACTTACCTCTCACTTCGGCATCTGCCTTCTTGTAACTTAATCCTATGGAGTAGAAAGTTTTGTGTTTGGGTATGTTTAGGTTTTCCATATATGATCTTTTTTTAATCGGACTGACAAAGTTAGAGCTAAGGTATTTATTAAAACAACGCTTAAAGTACTATTTGTGTCGCCAAATGATTTTTGTTTATAAGTCTGAAAATTAATTTTAAAACACTATTTTTGTAATGAAATCAGGCTTTTATAAAACAAAAGTAAATTTCATTTGTTAACAATAACCTGATAATTATCATATTAATTAAAAAAAATGTCGCAATGAGTTCACAGGATATTATAACAATTGAAGATGACTTTACCCTACTTCGTTTCCAAAATGACAGTGACGAAGTGTATTGTACACAACGCGAAGTAAAAAGCGGATTGATACAATTTCACTTTGGTCTAAAAGGAAAAGCCAAATTTCTTTTCAATCAAGGAAGTTATGCTTTAGATTTAAAAGAAGAGAAGTCTTTATTGCTTTACAACCCACAAAAAGAACTTCCTTTGAACCTTGAAATAGCTCCAAATTCTTGGGTAATTTCGGTTATTATTTCCATCCAAAAATTTCATAATTTATTTTCTTCTGAAGCCAATTACATCACTTTTTTGAGTGACGACAACAAGGACAAAAAATATTATAAAGAAGGTGACATCAGTCCGTCGATGGCGATTGTATTGACACAATTGTTTCATTACAATCTGCATCCATCAATAAAAAACTTGTATTATAAAGGTAAAGGATACGAATTATTGAGTTTGTATTTCAACCGAACCGAAGATCCAAATGCAGAACAATGTCCGTTTTTGATTGATGAAGAAAACGTTTTGAAAATAAAAAAAGCCAAAGAACTCGTTCTCGCTAATATTGCCGAACCGCCAAGTTTGCAGGAATTGGCCGATGAAGTAGGACTGACTTTAAAGAAGCTAAAAATGGGTTTCAAACAAATTTATGGCGACACTGTTTATGGTTTCCTTTTCGATTATAAAATGGATTCTGCCCGAAAATTATTAGACAGTGGTTCGTTTAATGTGAATGAAGTAGGCTTGAAAATTGGTTACAGCACTGGAAGTCATTTTATTGCCGCTTTCAAAAAGAAATTTGGCACTACTCCGAAGAAATATTTGATGGCTATTAATCCGAATATGTAAGCATTTGAAAAAAATCTAAAAAATCTAAAAAATCTAAAAAATCTAAAAAAATCAAACAAAAATATGAAAGGAGTATTATTAGTTAACCTTGGCTCACCAGAAAGTCCAACCGCAAAAGATGTAAAACCGTATTTAGACGAATTTTTAATGGACAAATACGTAATTGACGTTCCGTTTTTGTTGCGAGCATTGTTAGTTCGTGGCATTATTCTTCAAACCAGACCCAAAAAATCAGCGGCAGCTTATGCTAAAATTTGGTGGGAGGAAGGTTCGCCATTGGTCGTAATTTCCAAAAGAATGCACCAAAAAGTCAAAAAACTGGTTGACATTCCGGTTTCGTTGGCTATGCGTTATGGAAAAATGTCCATTCTCAAAGGATTACAAGAATTGCATGACAAAGGCGTCGACGAAGTGATGCTTTTTCCTTTATACCCGCAACACGCAATGGCTTCGACAACGACCATTTTAGAATTGGCCGAAGAGCATAGAAAAAAGTATTTTCCGGAAATGAAATTCACGATTGTTCCTGCTTTTTATAACAAACCCGACTACTTAAAAAACCTTGCTGATTCTATTCAATCCCATTTGGAAGGTTTTGAATACGATCATTTGTTGTTCTCTTATCACGGAATTCCAGAGCGTCACATTCGCAAAACCGATATAACAAAATCGCACTGCAAAATTGATGGTTCTTGCTGCAATACGCCTTCACCAGCGCATGAATTTTGTTACCGTCACCAATGTTACGAAACCACAAAACAAGTGGTAAAACTATTAGGAATTCCGGAAGGAAAATACAGTCAGACTTTTCAATCCAGATTGGCGGGAGACAAATGGCTTACACCTTACACCGATGTTGAAGTAAACAAAATGCCTGAGAAAGGCATTAAGAATTTGGCAGTAGTTACGCCCGCTTTCGTTTCGGATTGCTTGGAAACATTGGAAGAAATTGCCATGGAAGCCAACCACCAATTCAAGGAAAACGGAGGCGAAAATTTTATGGCAATTCCTTGTTTGAATGACGATGATGCTTGGTGTAAAACGGTGGGGAATTGGATTAATGATTGGGCTAAATAAAAATGTTTAAGAGTTTAAGGTTTAAAGTTGTTTACAGGACTTAAACCTTAAACTTTAAACTTTAAACAAAAAATATGGACTACTACAACTACCTAAAATCCCTTCACCTCATCTTTGTCATCACCTGGTTCGCCGGACTTTTTTATATTGTTCGCTTGTTTGTGTATCAAATTGAAGCTAATGATAAACCATCGCCCGAAAAAGAAATCTTGCAAAAACAATACAAAATAATGACCTATCGTTTGTGGTACATCATCACTTGGCCATCGGCGGTTTTGGCGAGTGTTTTTGCTTTTTGGATGTTGTTTTTTACCGATTTGGGCAAAGCTTGGTTGCTTATGCCTTGGATGCAAGTGAAACTTGGCTTTGTTTTTGCGCTGTATTTGTACCATTACAAATGCCAAAAAATATTTAAGGAATTGCAAAATGACGAAGTAAAATATACCACAAATTATATGCGTTTGTGGAACGAAGGTGCTACAATTATCCTGTTTGCCGTGGTGTTCTTAGTCATTCTAAAAAATGCCGTAAACTGGATTTATGGCGTGGTCGGAATTATGTTGTTTTCAGTTTTGATTATGTTGGGCTTTCAATTTTATAAGAGAATACGAGAAAAATCTAACCACTAAGCTCACGGAGGAAGCACAAAGAACACTATTTTCTTTGTGTACGTTGTGACTTCTTAGTGCCTTTGCGGTAAAAATATGCTAAAAAACTTCAAGATATCAATGCTTTCGTTGCGAATTAGGATTTTCCTTTCGATGATAGTATTGATTATTGTGGCTTCGGTTTTATTGGCTTCGATTTCAATTTTTCAATTCAAAAACGAAGCCAAACAATACCATCAGGAAAGACTGGAACACAAGGAAGACGCCATAAAAGAGAACATCAATTATGTTCTTTCGAATACAACATATCCGCTTACGCCCAATAATTTGTCATTGATTTTCAAAGACAAAATTCACGAATTATCAGACATTCACAATTTAGAAATTAACATTTATAGCTTGGACGGAAAGCTTTTGAAATCATCAAAATCGAAGTTTTCTATTGATTCGGTCAAGCCACCTATACCAAAATATATCATTAAACTGGTTCAATCTTCTATCGAAAAAAGATACGTTGAAATCAAAACTATCGATGGAAAAAAGAATCGCTCTTCCTTTAGTTTGATAAAAGACGACAAGTTCAAACCATTGGGAATCCTGAATTTGCCTTATGTGGAAGATGATAGTTATTATCAGGAGGAATTAGAAAGTTTCTTAATCCGATTAGCACAAGTCTATACTTTTATGCTTTTGGTAGCTTTTGCCGTGGCGTATTTTCTTTCGTCTTACATCACAAAATCGCTCAAAACCATTTCGGATAAATTGAGTGAAACGAGTTTGAACCAAAAAAACGAAAAAATTGTTCTCGAAGCCAGTAGCAAAGAAATCAACCTTTTGATTAATGCCTATAATGCAATGGTGGACGAACTCGAAAAAAGTGCCTTGAAATTGGCCCAAAGCGAACGCGAAGAAGCTTGGCAAGAAATGGCCAAACAAGTCGCACACGAAATCAAAAACCCACTGACGCCAATGCGATTGACGGTGCAAAGTTTTCAAAGAAAATTTGACCCAAACGATCCTAATTTGAAACAAAAAATTAATGATTATTCCGAAACCTTGATACAACAAATCGACACGATGAGTTCGGTAGCTTCGGCATTTTCTAACTTTGCATCAATGCCAGCGCAACAAAATGAAACTTTGAATGTGGTGGATGTGGTAGAATTAACTTTGGATATTTTTAATGAAGAATACATCCATTTTGAGGCAGAAGACCAAGAAATAATTTCTAAAATTGACCGAACTCAACTCATCCGAATTATTACCAATCTGGTCAAAAACGCCATACAATCTATTCCTAATAATCAAGAAAATAAAGCCATTTTGGTTACTATTAGCAAAGAAAACAACCACGTTACTATTTCCGTTTTAGATAATGGAATTGGCATTGCAAAAGAAGATTTTAATCGAATTTTTGAACCCAAGTTTACCACTAAATCTAGCGGAATGGGTTTGGGTCTTGGCATTATCAAAAATATTATCGAAAATTATAAAGGAACCATTACATTCGAATCACAAAAAGGAAAAGGAACCACATTTACTGTTTCGCTTCCAATAACCAACAGTTAAAAAACCTAAATTATGACAGCAGATAATATCATTTTAGAACACGAAAAAGGCATTGCAACCCTTTACATCAATCGTCCCGAAAAATTAAATGCACTCAACAAAGCAACGATTCAAGAGCTTCACGAAGCCTTGAAAATGGTCGATGAAAATCCAGAAGTTCGTGTGATAATTATAACAGGAACCGGAGAAAAAGCTTTTGTGGCCGGCGCCGATATTGCCGAATTTGCTCATTTCTCGGCCCAAGAAGGTTCGAAATTAGCTGCTCAAGGACAGCAACTTTTATTTGATTATATCGAAAAAATGAAAACTCCCGTGATTGCAGCAATCAATGGTTTTGCACTTGGCGGCGGACTGGAATTGGCAATGGCTTGTCATTTCAGAATTGCTTCCGAAAATGCCAAAATGGGATTGCCAGAGACTTCCCTTGGCGTAATTCCGGGTTATGGCGGAACGCAACGTTTGGCTCAATTGGTTGGCAAAGGTCGCGCAATGGAAATGATTCTAACCGCCGGAATGATTGATGCCGACACTGCAAAAAAGTATGGATTAGTGAATCACGTGGTGCCGCAGGAAGATTTATTTTCGGCTTATATGACCATTGCCACAAGAATTATGAAAAATTCTCCTATTGCCATTTCTAAAGCCATCGAAGCTGTAAATGCCAACTTTATTTCGGGTGTCAATGGATTTGATGTCGAAATCAAAAATTTTGGCGATTGTTTTGCCACCGATGATTTCAAGGAAGGAACAACGGCTTTTTTGGAAAAAAGAAAAGCGGAGTTTAAAGGGAAGTGATAAGTTTACAGTGTTCAGTCGCAGTTGGCGGTCTAAAAATTATTATCTAAATATCATTATGAAGAAAATTATTTGTTTATCATTAATCACATTATTATCAACATTAGGTTTTGCACAACATATTGCTTTTAAAACTCAAAAAAGCGAAGTCTTTAAAGATGAATATAAAGAGTCTCAAATTGTATTGTCGGAAGAGGATGGAAACGGCGGAGTTTTGATTGTTCGTTCCTATAAAGGTAACGGGATTTCTCCAAATGCGGGTTATTATTTTGAACATTATGATGGTGATTTAGAACTTATTAAAGAATATGATTTTCAAATAGAGCATCCAAATTCTCATAAATATGCTACTACATTGGGTGTTTTTAAAACTGATACTGTGATTAGAATTATTGAAGTGTATTATGATATGAATCAAAAAGCCTATATATGCAATGCAAATTCAATAAACAAAAATGATTTTAAACAAGAAAATAAAGAGTTATTTAGGTTAACTCGTGATGAAATAAAACAATATGGAAGCTTCTCACTTAATGACATTTGTTATGAAAAAAACGATAAAAAGATAGCTAGTGAAACGAATGGTTATTTTTCTGAAGCCTCAGGTGGAATTGCTTTAATTGCTAATGAAAATTCTTTTTCTATTGCCATAGATTTTATGAGCAAAAATAATTCTGAAACCTTAAAATTGTTTTTGTTTGATAACAAATTAACAAAAATAATAGATCGGATTTTTGTTAAAAAAGTAGCAGATCGCAAGTATATTTTTCAAAATATTGATTTATCCAAGGATGGAAGTTCCGTTTATCTGCTTAGTAAATCCATTTCCAAAGAAGCAAAAACCAAGATTGAAGGCGGAAAATATCAATTCGAACTAACAAAATTTACAGAAAACAAGGAACAAACTAAAACCTTCGATATAAATGAGCATTTTATTGGTTCTTTGAAAACAATTTCTTTTGGCGAAAAATTAGTTTGTATTGGCTTTTATTCCGACATTGATGATAAATACTATAAAGGTGTAAGTTATTATGAAATTGATCCAAATAATCTTGAAATTCGCTTTGCAAAATTTAACCCATTTACTGAACAGTTTCTAATTGATAAATATGGAAAACTCAAGGAAAAGGAATTAGATTTTTTAAATTTTAAAAATATTTTAATAACTCCTGACAATGACATCATATTAAATGCTGAGGAATCATATTCCAAATCTAGTGGCGGTGGTGTGGGAATAGGAATGGGTGGTGCTGGTATGGGTGGAAATATGGGTGGAATAAATATGGGTGGAATAAATATGGGTGGAATGAATAATATGGGTGGAATGAATATGGGAGGTGTGTATGGCGGACTATATTTTGGTGGCATCTATGGAAACAGTTTCAATCATTTTGACGATATTGTAAGTATAAAAATCAACTCCAAAGGGGATTTAATTTGGGCGAGAAATATAAACAAACGACAAAATGATAGCTCTAGTTTTTGCCTTGCATCCTATACTTCAGTATTAAATGGGAACAACGATGTGTTTTTCTTTATCAATGCGAAAGAGAAGATAAGAGAAATTAGT
>Ga0316607_1000461_pt1 | contig 14601 bp, 17 predicted proteins | sample MIS2016062E_MG_FD_207674 | JGI IMG/M metagenome (GOLD analysis project Ga0316607, IMG submission 207674) | Microbial mat bacterial communities from Middle Island sinkhole, Lake Huron, Michigan, United States - MIS.2016.062E | ecosystem: Environmental > Aquatic > Freshwater > Lake > Sediment...
CCTTGAAGCTGGCACTGTGAACTTTGCGTGTCTTGGTGTCACTCATCATTTGGACCCTCATATTCATCGCTTTTCCTTAGCTTAAACCGCTGTCCGATTTTCGGGGTCCACTATAATGAAATACTCGATGCCATCTGTTCTATTGGTCGTGATGTTCGGACTAGGCGCATGTACTGGGCCAATGGGTCCACAAGGGAACCAAGGATACGCTGGACCGCAGGGTGCGACCGGCAATCAAGGAAATACCGGATATACCGGATATACCGGCGATACTGGGGCAACAGGTAATCAAGGCAATACCGGATACACTGGCGATACCGGCGCGACCGGCGCGACCGGCGCGACCGGCAGTCAGGGCAATACTGGATATACCGGGGCCAAGGGCGCGACTGGTAACCAAGGCAATACTGGATATACCGGTGCCAAGGGCGCGACTGGTAACCAAGGCAATACTGGATATACCGGTGCCAAAGGCGCTACTGGTAACCAAGGCAATACTGGATATACCGGTGCCAAAGGCGCGACTGGTAACCAAGGCAATACCGGATATACCGGGGCCAAGGGCGCGACTGGTAATCAAGGCAATACCGGATATACTGGAGCCAAGGGCGCTACTGGTAATCAAGGCAATACCGGATATACCGGGGCTACTGGAAATCAGGGAAACACTGGATATACCGGAGCTAAAGGTACTACTGGGAACCAGGGAAACACTGGATCTACGGGTGCCAAAGGCGAAACTGGTTCAGATGGTAGCACTATTTTATTAGCGCCACCTTTACAGTAACTCAGGATATGATTGAAGTGAGGGGTAGGAAAAAACCTACCCCCTTTTTATTTCGCCTTCCGGGCATCTTATTCTGTGCGAATCACTAGGTTAATATGCAGGCAGATCATGCAGACGTGAATCTAATTTTCCAATTATTGACATGCACGGAACCGTGTTGTCGTTCCCTCAAAAACTGTCTAAGCCATTCTTATAATAGCGGAATTTTAGTGCGTGTTAAAATCTGCTTAGCTAGATTACGGCGATAATCCAATGGGTCTAACTGAGAGATATTAGTCAAAATTTTGATCCATTGAGGGTCAATTGGGTGGAGACACGCTACCATCTGCATAGCCAGATCTGAGTAGTCATCACTTAACACCCTAGTTTTAAAGATTGCGGATAGTTGCGGGATCACTTGTCCCGCAAAGCATACTGCGCTGGCTTTCTCATAAATATTGCCCTGCATTATTTCAACATCTCTTAAAACTTCGATTTGTCGTATGTTCAGCGTGCTTTGGTTGATGATGTTCAAGTGCTGACTTAATTGATTGGACATTAACCGAATCGCAATTGGCGTTCCGATTTCACCCCATAGCAGCATTTTTTGGCGAATATCTAAGAGATATTCAGTACTGGCTTTGAGTAAAAAGATCTCATCCCTACTGTTTTTATTGATGCTTTTCAACAGTGGATACAAGTACTCATGACCATTGGTTTGCAAGAGCAGTTCGAGGTATGCATGGTACTTGTCGATTGATGAATCTTGATAGGTAGATCGACAAAAGCGTTCGCGATCGATTTGATTCCGATCTGAAAAATTCGCACCAAAAGTAAATGCTAATTGGCTGGCTTTATAGGGGCTTGGTTCCAGCAAACCAATCGGGTTTTGCTGTTTAAGGCTAGCAAAGTGTCGTCGCTGTTTGAGAATCGACTGGTAAAACACCGTTTCAAACGCTGAACCCAAAGGTCCAGCCGCTGTATAACCATAGATCCAGCCGGCATTAGGGAACAGCCGGCGCATCCGATCGAGGTTCGACGATTGAAAGCGCGCAAAGGGATTATCTAAGCTCAAGTTTTGCCCTTGACCATCATCCGTCGCCAGTGATTGACAACCCAGCAGGTATACTTCTTTGACGTTCTGAAAGATCCCAGCACATTGGTTCGAACAAGCACCACGTTCGAGAGTAGTCAGTGGCAAAAGCACCGGTAAACTGTCGTGGCCGAAAATGCCGCCAAAATGCCCACTAATCACCACAACGTCACAGGATACAGATAAATTGCAAGTTTCATCCAACCACTGTTCTGGTTTAAATTCGATTCGACCATCAGGCTTGTTGTATTCCACGAGCTCGACCGAAGATGCTATTGGCCCAAGCGCCCGATTCATCGCTTTAAATTCATTGTCCGAGTTGAGAGTAATACCACAAATCGTAATGGGTTCTGAGTCTACACTGCTTGCATTAACAGGATAAAATATAAAAATTATCAAGAAGATCGAGGCTATACACCACGTTATCTCATAATGGACTGAGGTATTAATCTGCGGTGAGACGGCAGGTAATTCACTGAAGGCGTTCATGGTTAAAATGGCTGGATCCGGTCAGTATGGTGAGATGGGGCGTTCTACTCGTTCTATTTATCAGGATTTATTTCGGTGAATAGGTGAATCGATATCAGCAAATACCACAAGGTATTTTCAGGGTGAATCTAAATATGTCATTTAATTTTTGGCGCGGTGATATACGGTATTCACATTGAGTACCACGAATAATAGAAAAACTGGCGTAGAATGTGCTAATCAAATTTTTCATCAGGATTTGATGAGGATTTAATGGAATGGGTGCTGTGGTATTTTCTTCGCTGAAAACTGCGCTGATGGATAAAGGCGAAAGCAACACGAGCACCATAGCAATTTGCTGGATTTTGGCTTGCATGGTCACTCTCCAAAATTTAAGAAGTGAATTTAAATCTTGCAAAAGCATAAATGGGGCTGACATTACCATTGCGGAATCCGCCCCACTGGTTACTAGCTAATATATTCTACGACAACGTGTGTGTCTGATTCCATGACGCCAGTAAGTTTTACACACTGTCCGAGAATGGTGTGTGTATCCTCGATTACATATTTGGCGACCGTTTCTGATATAGCACCGGTTCCGTGAAACGGTTACATCATTACACACCCGGTGACCATTTCTCACATAACAACGAGTTGCGGCTTCAGCTTCTTGAACCGGGATAGCAATAGCACCACCCAGTAAAAATGCCAGCAATCCTGCTTTAAAAATCGTTTTCATGATGGGTAAATCCTTATTACAGGTGGTTAAAATGATTAGCAGAATAGTGTTCTGTCACTTTTTCTGATGGATAGTTATCCTCAATTTTCTGCTTAGTTGTGAGGAAAGCTGATCAGAAAATAACTAACAAAACACTAGCCTAAAATTGCTGGACTGTTCTATATACCTTGATTAAGGGTATATGCTGTTCCCAGCAAAGTGTGTTCCAACTATAAACATCTGAATTTAGTTACGAAATTTTGCCGTAGCTACCTTCCAGCTTTCGCACAGGCTACCGCGACCAGTTATTGTCCCAGTTGCCATCTCTATTCCTGTCCCAGTTGCCATCTCTATTCCTGTCCCAGTTGCCATCTCTGTTCCTGTCCCAGTTACCATCTCTGTTCCTGTCCCAATTTTCGTCTCGATTTCTGTAGCTGTTATTGCTACCGACCCCATGACCAATGAGGCCACCCACGACGGCCCCACCAACCACTCCAGCCGGGTGACCATCTGTTAGTGCAGCACCTGCGACTGCGCCAACACCTGCGCCGACCGCAGTGTTCTGATCTTGTCTTGACATCCCACTACAACCACCCAAGCCGATCAATATGGCCAAAGTGACGCAACTACCGGTAAAACCTTGTATTGTTTTCACTGGAATATCTCTCTGTTGAAAATTAAGATGGGTATTAATTACCCATCTGTTTAAAAACTGTTTGCTACTTGCCGAACTTTGCTTTCGCTTCGTTCACACAACTGTCCTTAGCTCCACTGGCTAAGGAGTCACACTTTTCTTTAGCCACCGCGTAATCTGCATCACGCTTGTCCGTTGCTGCTTCTTGGCGTGCTTCTGCCCCTTCTACTCTCGCTTTAATTCCGGCTTCTGCTGATTTTTCGTTGGCGACTTTATTTGCATCAGCAGTCTTCAACTGGGCCTCCGCATCGGCCTTAATGCGGATTTCAATAGCTTTCGCTTCTTTCACACAGATGTCTTTATCATTACCCGCCTTGTCATCGCATTTCTCATTGGCTACTGCATAATTTGCCTCTGCTTTCGTAACGAGTGCTTGGTAGCGATTCTTTGAGGTGGGTTCGTAACGGACTTCGAGATCAGCCTTAGCGATCTGCTCCTTGCTCTTGGCGGTGGTAAGGCAGATATCCTTTGTATTACCTGAGAGTACGTCGCAACTTGCCTTCTCGGTCGTATATTCAGTAGTGATGCGATCCATGGCAACCTTATAGGCATCCTTTGACATGCTCTGCGCCATTACGCCAGCGCTGAAAACGACGCTGAGTGCAGCGGCGATAGTGGTCATATTGAGCTTATTCATGAGTTGTTCCTTATCGGTGAGAAATGACGGGCGTGGCTTAATCAATTTGGATTGCGATGGGGTGATTTGTAGTTCGTGATGAACAACAATTTTTACGCCTCATGTCGAAATCCTGGAGGCAGCTTATTGGATAAGCCCAGTGCAGTCGGTACGGTAGCACACATAAGACTGTGACTAGTAGTACTCTGTTTTTGACCGTTACCGATGTTCTTGACGAGTTAATTAAAATCACTATGTGGGCTACCGTACAGAATCTATCCCATTTTATGTTTACTCTCGTCTACAGTGAGCGTTTGGTACTCAGTACGACGCTCCAAGTTATTCTTAACCCGTCATCACTAGGAGAACATCATGAACAAAGATCAAGTGAAAGGCCGTTTTGAAAAGGTGAAAGGCAAAGTCAAGGAAGTTGCTGGTAAAGCGGTGGGTAATAAGAATTTGGAACGGGAAGGAAAAATTCAAAACGCTGAGGGTAAGGTTCAAGCTGAGTATGGCGATCTGAAGGAAAATGTTAAGAACGCCATCTAAGGAAAATTATCGCTGAGCTTTAATTGAAGTCTCGATAGGCTAGCTGGACAAACAGTTGGTCTATCGTGCAAACGCCCAGTAGTTTCTTAATGATTTTTAACAGGAGTACGATATGAGTTACGAAGATCGCAACACTGACAGTACTGACCACAGCAATGGACCTGGACCCGCGGTGATGGGTGCCAGCACACTGACTGGCAATGATGTTTACAACCGGAAACAGGAAAATCTGGGTAACATCAAGGAAATTATGTTGGACATGCATAGTGGCAGCGTGTCTTATGCCGTGCTGTCTTCCGGGGGATTTCTCGGCATGGGCGACAGACTGTTTGCTGTGCCATGGAACGCATTAGCATTGGATACGGTAAACCAATGCTTCGTGCTCAATATAGATGCAGATCGCCTAAAAAATGCGCCAGGGTTCAATAAGGATGAGTGGCCCAACATGGCCGATCCAATTTGGGAAAAGAGCATCCATACTTACTATGGGACGCCATTGGCTGTTACGAAGCCGAATATCCCACATGGGTAATTGATTTGCAGTTTCCTACAACCACGCCAGCCTGTTGGCGTAGGTGATGCCCTCATAAAATGGGGGCTTTTTGTTCGTTTACTGGGTGGTTTATTGTAACGCTGCTTATGGGTGGCGTGTTCAAAATTGATTTTTATGACTGCCAGACAAACAGCTAAAACTGGAGCGTTATTACTTTGATGGAAAAAAAACCGGATCTAATGAACGCCGTCAAGTTGCGCGATCAGGCAAAAAAGGTGCAGGATCAATACAATCCAGCCGACCCAGCCACGGCAAGAACCATGGAGACTCGGCAACTGGTTCATGATCTGCAAGTCCATCAGGTCGAGCTGGAGTTGCAAAACCAGAACCTGCAGGAGACTCACGTTGAGCTTGAGCAGAGCCTGGAAAGATATACCGACCTCTACGATTTCGCGCCAACTGGTTATTTTTTACTCACCGCCAACGGAACTATCCGGGAAGCTAACCTTGCTGGCGCGGATCTACTCGGCAAAGAGCGTTCCTGCCTGATGGATCGACAGTTTAGTTTCTTCGTTTCGACTGAAACCCGGTCCGTATTCAACGCTTTTTTTGACGCGGTCTTGGCCAATACCTCGAAGGTTCGCTGTGAAGTGACGCTCACCCTGGGAGGAGCGCCGCCCCTCCATCTGTCTCTCGAAGGCGTGGGCAAGAACACTGCTGAGGGCCGCCAGTGCCGCCTCGCAGCAACGAACGTGACAGAGCGCAAGCGGGCCGAGGATCGGATTCAGCATCTGGCCTACTACGACGCGCTCACCCAATTACCCAACCGGGTGCTACTGACGGACCGGTTGCAACAGGCCATCGCCCAAACCCGGCGCGATCAGAAGCGACTCGCGGTGTGTTACCTGGATTTGGACGGTTTCAAAGCCATTAATGATACGTGGGGCCACGCCCACGGTGATCAGGTGCTGGTCGAAGTAGCCCGCCGCCTGAAAACCTGTGTGCGCACCAACGACACTGTGGCGCGGCTGGGAGGCGATGAGTTTGTCCTGCTGCTAGGAAATCTGGCGGGTATCAAGGAATGCGAACAGGCTATGGATCGCGTGGTTACGGCTCTGCATCGACCTTTTACGGTGTCCGACCAGCCGATACCTTTAAGTACCAGTCTCGGCGTTACCCTGTATCCCGATGACGACTCTGATCCAGATACCCTGCTACGCCATGCCGATCAGGCCATGTATACCGCCAAGCAAGCGGGTGGCAACCGTTATGACTGGTTTGATGCCGACTATGATCGCCGCGCCCGCCACCATCGTGAAAACCTGCAGCGCATCCAGAAAGGGCTGACGGCGGGTGAATTTTGTCTTTATTACCAGCCCAAGGTGGATATGCGCCAAGGCATCATCATCGGCGTCGAAGCACTGATTCGCTGGCAACATCCCCATGAGGGCCTGCTGCTGCCGGCGCAGTTCATGCCCGCAGTCGAGACCTGCGATCTGGCGATTGCCGTTGGTCAATGGGTGATGAAGGAAGCGCTACGGCAGCGGTCGGTCTGGATTGCGCTGGGTCTGCATCTGCCGGTAAGCATCAATATCTCCAGTCGGCACTTGCAGCAGCCGGATTTCCTTGTCCAGTTGCAAGCCATACTGGCTGCTTATTCCGAGACGCCACCGGACGGATTCGAACTCGAAATCCAGGAAACCGTCGCTCTGGATGAACTGGCGACGATCTCGACCCTGATCGAGAACTGTCAGCAACTCGGCGTGCGTTTCGCCCTGGACGATTTTGGCACTGGCTATTCTTCGTTGACCTACCTCAAGAATCTGGCCGTGCAGGTCTTGAAAATTGATCAATCATTTGTCAGGGACATGCTGGCCGATATCGAAGCGCGGGCGATTGTCGAAGGGGTGATCGGCCTGTCCGTGGCCTTCCACCGCCAAGTGATTGCCGAAGGCGTCGAGACTGACGCGCATGCTCTCCTGCTGATTCAGTTGAGCTGCGACCTCGCTCAGGGCTATGGCATTGCCCGCCCCATGCCCCCGGCGCAAATCCCGGCCTGGATCGCGGGCTGGACTGCGCCCCAGGTGTGGACCGATCAGTAGAACCGCCTCTCAACGGCGCGGCATCTTGCGGCGCTAACCACCGCAGGTTATGCCGTGTATTCTTCGTAAATCTCGCAGAACGAGGGATGGTTTTGCTGGAATGCGGCAAGAATCGCCGGGTCAAAATGTTCCGGCTGAGTGCGGCCATCGCCGTGGGTAATAATGTCCACGGTCTTCTGATGGTCGAATGCCGGTTTGTAGGGCCGCTTGCTCCGCAGCGCATCGTAAATGTCGCAGATATTCATAAGCCGCGCCGCCAGTGGAATCGTTTCACCCTGTTTTCCATGCGGATAACCTCCACCGTCCCAACGCTCATGGTGATTGAGCGCGATTTCGGCACCCATCTTGAGATAGGGTGACTTGCTGTCACCAAGAATCTTTGCCCCCATCATGGCGTGCCCTTTCATAACCTCCCACTCATCCGGGGTAAAACCGCCTGGCTTGAGCAGAATATGGTCGGGGATGCCTATTTTGCCGATGTCGTGCATTGGGCTGGCGAAAAAAATCTGGTCGATGAACACTTCATCCAGGCCGAATCTTTGCGCCAAATCGCGGCTGTAATAGCTGATGCGTTGCACATGAGCGCCGGTGTCTTCATCTTTGTGTTCCGCCGCCCGCGTCATCGTGAAAATCAGTTCCAGATAGCTTTCCTGCAGATCGGCAGTCCGTTCTCGCACCCGTTCTTCCAGCACCTCGTTGTAATGGTGCAATTTCTGGTGCAACAGGCGCACTTCCAGCAGATTGCGAACCCGCGCCAATACCTCACCTAACTCAAACGGCTTGCTGATGAAATCCTTCGCGCCAGTTTGAAGCGCGTGCATCTTATGATTCGGTTGCGCGGTAATGACCAGCACGGGAAGATAACCGTCCGGTTCAATGTCCTTGAGTCCCTCCATCACTTGGAATCCATCCATACCGGGCATTTGCAAGTCAAGCAGGATCAGGTCGTAGCGGTTTTTACGATGAAGCGCATAGACCTGGTTCGGATCTGTTGTGGCCGTGATGGAAACATAGCCCGCGCCGCGCAGCATTCGCTCGAGCAGAAGGATATTGACTTCCTGATCGTCGACGATCAGCAGGTTTCCCTGAAGAATTTCAGATGGATTGATCATGAGAAATGCTGCTCCTTATTCGCTTGGTTCCGATTTTTTTCGGTAGATTCCAGCGCCACATCCAGCACTTCAATCAATTCATTCACCTTGATTGGCTTAGTGATATAACGGAAGAATCCAGCCTCCAGATTCTTCTTGATATCGCGGGGCATGGCATTAGCGCTAATGGCAATGATGGGAATATGCGCCGTCGCTGGATCTGCGCGCAGGATTTTCAAAGCTTCAAGGCCGCCAATGCCCGGTAGATTGATGTCCATCAGGATGACTTCCGGCTGCGAGTTGTACGCCATCTGGATCCCGCTATCTCCCGTTACTGCACTCAGCAGGCGCAGATCGGGATAGCGGGAGATAATTTGTTCAACCAGCTTCAGGTTCGCCGGGTTGTCCTCGACATAGAGTACTGTGTGTACTTGCGTACCGCGATGCTCATGCGATTTGGCCAATATCGCGATGTCGGTTTTTTCCAGGATCAAGTGTGGCTCAGCCACTAAGAGCAGTTCGAACCAGAAGACACTGCCCATTCCGACCGTGCTATCCACGCCGATGATGCCCCCCATCAGCTCAACCAGTTGTTTAGCCACCATCAGGCCGATGCCGGTCCCTTCCTCATTGCCCGTCTCTTGGCCAAGTCGATTGAACGCCTGAAAAAGTTGTGTTAGTTGATCCTGATTGAGTCCCACCCCGGAGTCCCTGATGTTGACCCGCATATATCCCGGTTTGCTCTGGGTGTAGTCCACCTCGACGGTTCCCTGCGGGCAGTTATATTTGATCGCGTTGGAAAGCAGATTGAGGAGAATCTGTTTGACCCGAGTCCGGTCGGCCAAGACAAAACAAGGCAGATCCGAATAAAGAAAAGTCATATGGATGCCGCGCTGTTGCGCCTGCGGCTCGATCATGTCCTGACATTCGCGCATGATTTCAGTCAACGACACCGGCTCCCGTGACAGCGGCACCTTTCTGGATTCGACCTTCGCCAGATCGAGGATTTCATCGATCAGCTTTAACAGATGCCATCCTGCCTTAAGAATCTGGGCGATGCTTTCCTGCTGAGAAGGCTTTGGCGGGGGAAAATCCGACTCCAACAACTGGGCAAACCCCAGGATGGCATTCAGCGGACTACGCAATTCATGGCTCATGCTGGAAAGAAATTCAGATTTAGCGAGATTGGCTTTTTCCGCCACTGACGTTGCGCTTTCCAGATCGACGTTCTGTTTCTGCAGCACCTGATCCAGACGTTTACCTTCAGTCACATCGCGTGCAGCGGCGAAAACACCCTGTAACTTCCTGTCCCGATTATAAAAGGTGGTCGCATTGTAGGAGACCACGGTTTGCCTGCCATCTCTAGCGCGTACGGTCAGTTCGTAGTTCGTAATTTTCTTTTCGTTCAGTACCCGTTTGATACTGGTCTCAGCCCGTTCTGGATCGGTAAAGCAGTTCTTGAATGGAGCGCCAATTAATTCGTCGCGGGTGCAATCAGTGAGCGCCTCCATCTGTTTATTAACGTCGGTAATGATGCCGGATGGATCGGTCGTCATCAGCGCGTCGATGTTGGCTTCAAACAAGGAGCGCGTGTAGAACTGATGGTCGCGCAAACGCTGAGAAAGCTGGTTCTGTTCTTCTTCGATCCGCTTGCGTTCAGTAATATCGAGAATCGCCCCAATCAGTCCAATAATCTTGCCACTGGCCCCTTTAAACGTCGCTTTGTGATAGATCACGTTACAAGTTAGGCCATCGCCGTCTTGCATTTCCCCCTCATAGACCTGCACTCCCGAATTTTGGAAAAGCTCAAGGTCTTTGGCGTGGTAGGCCGCAGCCAATTCAGGCGGTGATGTGTCAAATACGCTCTTGCCGATCAGTTCGTTGCGGGTTTTGCCCGATAATACTTCAAACGCCTTGTTAATCCCGATGTAACGGCCTTCCATGTTTTTGTAGAAGATCGGTACGGGTATGGATTCCATCAGGGTATTCAGAAAGGAGGCATTTTCCTGTAGCGTATCTTCGGCCCGCTTGCGCTCGGTATTATCGGTACCGATTAACAGATAACCGATGATCACGGTTTGAACGTCGCGTAGCGCAGTGACCGACACGATGGCCGGGAAGCGACTGCTATCTTTACGGATATAGGTCAGTTCGTAAATATCCTCGATGCCGCGCGAGGCCTTGAATACTAAAGCCTCGAAACCGGGTGTAATCAGTGTGCTAAATTCGCTGCTTAACAGCGCAGCCCGCGCAATTATTTCCTCCGAATCGGAAATATCGGCTGGCGTAATCTTGTTCAAAACATCGGTGGACCTATAACCCAACATGCGCTCAGCACCGATATTGAAGAGTTGAATAACGCCTTTTTCATCGGTCGCAATCATTGAGAAATTGGCGCTGTTGAAAATCGCGTTCTGCAAGACGCCTTCTTTAAGCAATGCCTCCTGGCGTTCGGCATCGAGGACATACTCTGCGGTTTCAACCGTTGACTTTAGAATAGCGGGTGTGCAGATTTTATTAGACATGGCCAACCTCAGATAAATCGTGAATTGATTTGATGCTTACTCGTCATTCCCGCATGACTACTCATTAAAACGTAAAAAAGTCAGACCGGCTAATCCCGTTAAGGACGGGATAAAATCGGTCATGGTGTAACCCCTGATAATTTTATGGCTGGTTTTAGCGGTTCGCCCATGATTTTAACCGGCTGCCGCACCGGCCAAACATACAGCATAAATTTGGCACCGCCCGCGTACCGAATACCGTTAGCAAGATTCATACCCCATGCCCCACCCGTGCCAGTTGCAAAAGTCGTAGATGACCAGTAGTAGTTGGACTGGACGTCCGTAAAAGGATGACCGGGGGGCAATGCTGGATTGCTTTTGCGATAGTCAATCAGTGATCGTAATTCCTTCCGTTTAGGCAAGCGCCATTGGCTGGCGATGGAGCCATCATTAAGGCCGCAATAGCCACTGTCCAGCGCTGCCGTCCATGCGCGTGCATTGGCTAAAGCTAACACTCCGTCCGATTTATCGACCCCGCCGACCGTTTCAGCGCAATTGGCATTTTTTAGCCAGATTAACCCGGTGCGGCGATCAGTGATCGTGCCGTTGTCATTGTCGGTAAAGCGGGTCGCTGCCGAAAAGATGCGTGATGCTACCGGCGGTGCGGCGGATAGTTCCAAGGCACTCAATCCACCACTTAAACCCAACAATAGAGCAGCCAAGGTAGTGAATTCACGCCGAGAAGATTGCATACAGTGGTGGATCATGAGTCATGCCTCTAAAGTCAATTTTAGGGAGAAAATTAATCGTGGGGATAGATTGGAATTTTAATCATGATTGACTGAAATTTTCAGTCAATCATCCTTGAATGGATAAATCATGACTAACGCTTATTTTGATAGCCAGAACGATGGTTACGACCATAGTTACGGCCATAATTACGATGAGAATAACCATAGTAACGATTGGAGTTTCCATAGTGACGATGGGCGTTACCGTAGTAACGATGAGAATGGCGGTAGTAACGATGAGAACCTCTGTAATAGTGCCGATGATAACCAGAACGGTTAGAGGCAACCTGAACCAACACTGCAGGCGGATTATCGTAGTGACGCCCAGATTGCTGTGCAACGGCAGTCATCGGAGTTGCTCCTAACAGGATGGCAATGATCCCGCCGACTGTCATCAAGGTTTTTAAGTTCATTGATCTGAACTCCAAATAGTGGATTTAAGGTTAGGCTCAGAACCTATTTAACATTCCAAACCGACGTTATTGGTATCACCGGAGCAAAACTACTCCAGTCCGGTGGAGGCGTCTGTGCTATAGCACACATAGCGAGATGTTCTAAAGTGAGTTGTGGTCGCGTCCGTTCACAAAATGACACCCCACTCTGTCCAACCCATAAAATTTCGCTAGGAATGATTTTTTACTGATCTGTGCGCTAGCGAACGGACGCCCGCTAGGGAAGGTTGTAAGTTCATTCTAATTTCAACAGGAAAGGAGAAGCATCATGCCGCTAATTCAATTAGTCGTTGTTCTGGTCGTCTTTGGGGTACTGCTGTGGGCGATTAATACCTACATACCGATGGACGGTAACATCAAGAAGATCTTGAATGTCGTTGTCATCTTGGTCGTCGTTCTTTTCGTATTGGGTGCTTTTGGGCTTTTGGGTCCCATGTCAACGATGCGTGTTGGCAGCTAAATTAAAAATAACCTGTTATTAACGGGAGAAGATCCAATGAATCCACTTAATATGACCGCCATCGCGCTGATTATCGCCGGTGGTTTAGGCTTAGCGTATGGCGGTTCCAGTTATGCCCAAGAAACGCAGGAGGACAGGCTAGGGCTAATCGAGCTAACGATTCAGGATCAGCATACGGCCAGCATCCTGGTTTGGATTGGTGTCGCAGCGATAGTAGCGGGAATGTTCCTGCTGGTCATGCCCAAGGACATCTAATTTCTGCATCGCGGTAGAGACTATAAACCCTTTCCCCTGAGGGGAAAGTTAATCGTCGGGAACACAGTTTTCGGCATCCTTCAACCTGATTAATGGAGATTCTCGAAATGAACAAAATGCACCGGATGAGCTTGATAGCCGTTGCGCTAATACTGGGTGGTGGCGTGTTACCATCAGTCAACGCACAACAGCCTGCTGGCGGTCCTCCTCTCTATACTTCTGACCCATATCAGGAACCAGCACCGTTACTGCGCCCAAATTCTGATATTAATTATGTCAGTTCGGAATTAAATTCCTCCCCTTCACAATCCCCGGTTGCCACTCCCGGAACACCTGCGAGCCGACTAATGCACGCTCGAACCGATCAAGGGATTCGCTATATATCGGGCGGCGTGGGTGAAGGCGAACGGACTGAACTCAATAGCTTGTCGAACCAGTTCAATCTGCGCTTGCTCTTCGCAATGCAGGGCAGCGGCGAATATCTCTCGGCAGTCCGGGTTAATATTCTGGACACACAAGGTGCATCGGTACTGAATGTTCAATCAAAAGGCCCGTGGTTTTTCGCCCAACTGGTGCCGGGCGACTACATCGTGGAAGCCAGTGCAACTGATCAAGGGCAGCCGTTAGCTCATCGACAAACCACGCATATCGAGGGTTCGGGTCAATCCCACCTGGATTTCTACTGGCGTTGAGAAAATTTGTACCGTTTCCTGATGGGTTTTATTCTTTTAAGGGTAAAAACAGTTCCGTTCGTCATACCCGCGAAAGCGGGTATCCATTTTTCGGCGGCTGACTGGATTCCCGGTAACCGTTCACTCCCCTCGCCCGCTCGTGGGAGAGGAATTGGGGGTGAGGCTCGTGGATTTAACGACTGACCCCCTTACCCTAGCCCTCTCTCCCTTGGCAGGGGGAGAGGGGACTGAACGCTTACGATTCCCACATCTGCAGGAATGACGAAATTTACCCGGAATTGGTATCACGGTGGTTTGGAAGCACCAAGCATCACGGATCAAAGATACATTTTAATCAGTAAGCTACCGCGTATGTGCGGTAGCGTACAGACGCTGGGCAGCAAAATTTAGATGGTGTGATGGTGAACTTGGCTGGCGACGTCCTCTAGTGTTGCCATGCAAGGACTCTCCGAGTTCTGGAGCCAGTAAAAAAGACAGATCCCGTCATAAAATATCCCGTCATAAAACCAGTAGGGGAAAACTGAAATGCGCCGTAAACCGATCGTCAAGCCGTCTGCTCAGGTGGCTACGAAGATAAGAGTGCTACGGCTTTATGTAGCGGACGGTGCGCCGAACTCGGTTCAGGCAATCGCTAATCTTGAGGCGATTTGTCAGCAGCACTGCCAGGAAAATTACCAGTTGGAAATTGTTGATGTCCTCGATCAACCGCTCCGTGCTTTGGCTGATGGGGCAGCCCTTTTAAGGTCATCCATAACATATTATATAATAAACAAATTTTTGCCCAACAATCGAGGTGTTCCCAATGTTTAGCGAAGTCTTCGAGCGGTTTGTCAAGGACAGTCCTGTCGCAGTTATGG
>Ga0316607_1000464_pt1 | contig 14549 bp, 19 predicted proteins | sample MIS2016062E_MG_FD_207674 | JGI IMG/M metagenome (GOLD analysis project Ga0316607, IMG submission 207674) | Microbial mat bacterial communities from Middle Island sinkhole, Lake Huron, Michigan, United States - MIS.2016.062E | ecosystem: Environmental > Aquatic > Freshwater > Lake > Sediment...
GTCTAAAATCAACGGGTTTGACTCGGTAAGCGAAGTTTCTAACGGCATTACGATCACGGCAACATATATTCCAAAAAAACTATACGGGCACAGAGGGGCTCCAGCATGAGAAATTCTCAACCAAGGACTCCTCTGAGATACTTGATTTTTATCATTCACTTTACTGTGTATTTTCAATCTAGCAGCAAGCGGTCATTGCAGGCGATCGAGTGCCAGAGTAGCAGAGTCCCCTATCAATGTCCTTGATGCTCCTGTTTCGTCACCACTACTCTTTGGGCAGTAAAATCAGTAGCCGCGGCATTCTCAACCAGACTAATTTTTCCTTTCAAGCTTTCTCCCTCCACAATTCCTCGCAGTTTCACCACACTCTTTTGACTACCGCTGCTTGTTGACTCGCCACAACCTGTTAAATTGGGAACCACACCGGATAAATTCAACCCTTGATTTTCCCACTTGCCAATTAGAGAAGGTTTCTCCTCAGCAGTTTTTTTGCCATCCACAGAGCTGTTGTCTGACTTCAAATTTCCGCTCAAATAAACCCCTGATTGCTCAATTGTCAACACCAACGAGTCAGATTTCAAACATTCGGGCAAATTTTGAGCATCAAAGCGATAACTTCCCGCAATTGCAGGAGCAGCTTTCAAATTTGTTTCGCCGTAGGCAGTTACGACTTTAAAAAGTATGGCAACGAAGGCGATAGAAATACCGTAAAATGTCAACAATTTGACGTTTAATTGATTCATATTTTTGGGAATGGGGAATTGGTAATTGGGCGAAGCGGAGGGATTGGGCATTGGTATTTGGTAGCAACTCACAAATAACCAATCACAAATAACCAATAACAACTGACAACCGTCAACCGTCAACCGTTAACAGTCAACTGTCAACTAACTACATTTGAGGCAGTACCGAAGTCAAGTGCGATCGCACTTTAACGTAACACCGCGCAATTAACAACGAAGAATGACACTGAACGACCAATTCATCAGTATATTGTCCCAAAGTTTGGCGCTCAATTCCCCACTCCCGACTCGTACCCGCAATAGTCAAATCAGCATTAGCAGAAGCCGCCACCACAGCTTGAATTGGCTCCGCCGCCTCCACAATCGGGGTTTCAATGCGCGATCGCACCTCAACCGGCAACTGCTCAATCACTCGCCGAAACTCGTAACTGAGCTCGTTTTCAGCTTCACCGTTAACTACCACCCGCAGCACCGTCAAACGGCGTTCCTGGCTATTAACTAACAGTCTCAGTGCCAATTCTAATCCCAAATCGTCGTGAATATTTGCCGCGTAAGGCACTAGCAAATTATTCAACCGTTCCCGGCCTCTGTCAACAAAAATTGCTACATCCACTTTAGCAGTGCTCAAAATCTGACCGACACGTCCTCCCAAACGGTTGCTGCTAAAAGTAGGTCTGTGCCATCCTACTAAGATTAAATCAGCGCGGTCTAGTTCGGCAATTTGTGCAGTTTCCCGCGCCACATCATTAGTAACACGAACGATCGGATGCACCAATTTCCGAGCTTCTGGAGGCTGCAAACTCTCAATCAACTCTGATAATTTCCCTAGGCGCTCTTGGATAATGCGATCGGCTTCCACCGGCGTACTTTCAAAAGCATAATCCTCACTTAATTCTATCAAACTCAGAGGATGAACCGCCGCTGACTGCAAATCGCTACCACCCATACCCGCAGCCGACTGCGCCAGCGCTACTGCTAGTTGCAGCAAACCTTTCTGCGTGCTGGGATTAGCAACTGGTACTAAAATTCGATAAGTTGGCAGCAATTCCTTATTGGTTTCTTTGAGATCGCCAGCACTTTTGGGATTTTCTAATTCTGAATCATCAGAGCTAAATTCTGAAATATCTAACCGAATCAGCCGTTTCGGATAAGTCCACTCCAACAGCGGCGAAGTCATAAAAGTTGTCACCAAAGCCATGATGACTAACATTGTAAATAGCAGCGGCGAAATCACCCCCAGAGAAAGACCGATATTCAGCACAATTAATTCGGTCAAACCACGAGTATTCATCATCCATCCCAGGGCTGAAGCTTCGCGGTTGCTGATGCCACAAACTCTAGCAGCCGCGTAAGTACCGACATATTTGCCAATAATTGCTACTCCTAAAACAGTGGCGCATAGCAACCACAATTCTGGAGTATTGAGCAAGCCGATTTGAGTCCGTAAACCGCTGTAAGCAAAAAATATTGGCAGCAGAAATATTAGTACAAAGTCTTCGGTTTTTTCGGCTAATTCTCTGGTTAATCCCGCATTTTTTGGCATGGCAACTCCCAGCAAAAATGCACCGAAAATTAAGTGAATTCCAATCCATTCAGTAATTAAGGCAGATGCTACAACTCCCATGTAAATTCCGGCCAGCACTAACTGAGTTAACCTGCCGGTACGGTTGTAGTGTTTGGAAAGCCGCTGCAAGAACCAGCGGACTACAATCAGCATGAAAGCGATATAAATTAAAGATGCAAAAATTGTTGGCAAAGCGCCGATCATTGAATTAGTGCGAGTAACCGCGATCGCCACTGCTAACAAGCACCAAGCTGTCACATCGTCTACCGCCGCGCAAGTCAGGGCTAGCGTCCCCAATTTGGTATTCTGCAAGTTGTGTTCGGTAATGATTCTTGCCAGTACCGGAAATGCTGTAATTGACATCGCCACCCCCAAAAATAGGGCAAAGGCAGTAAAAGAAACGCTGCTATTCGAGACGATCGGATACAGTAGCAGTGCTAGCAAACTTCCCAGGGAAAATGGCACGAGAATGCTGACGTGGGAAGTCAAAATTGCTGTGTTTAAGTTGCTTTTGAGGTACTTCGGATTCAGTTCCAAACCAATCAAAAACATGAAAAATATTAGCCCAATTTCGGAGAGCACGTTGAGGAAGGGAACGGCCTCGGCGGGAAAAACTGCTGCTGCTAAATCTGGGGCTACCAAACCAAACAGAGACGGGCCGAGCATAATTCCGGCTACGATTTCTCCAATGACTTGGGGTTGCTTGATCCAGCGGAATCCCAAACCGACAATTCTCGAAAGTGCGATGACAATTAGAACTTCAACTAGAACTAGAATGGCGATCGGCATGGTGTTTTTAGATTGGGGATTTTTGCTAATGTTAAGAGCGACAAGTGCAAAGGGCAAAATTGGCGATCGAGCAAAATGCAGCTCAGCCCGATCGAAGATAGAAAGCAGAGGAGACAACACCAACAAGGCAATTGTGTCACGATCAACTCAGCGTTGACAATCTTAAACCTGGATTTTTGATTTTGATGCCACAACTAAGCCGGCGAAAATAAAGTTTTGATCGATCGCTTCTATATAAGTCCCTTCTACATCAGCGCCTTCTGCCTGCCCAATCTAAGATTGTCGGACAAAGTGGCGCAGGCTGTGATAAGCTAGAAAAGTTGTTTAAATTCGCACATCCGGGTTTTCGGGTGTTTCTAAGGCGCAAACCTTCAGAAATACGACCGGGTGGAGGATTAACCCGAATTAGGAGTTAAAAATACCATGCCAGTAGTCAGTTTGGCTCAAATGTTAGAGTCAGGAGTTCACTTCGGACACCAAACCCGTCGGTGGAACCCGAAAATGGCTCCCTACATTTTTACAGAGCGCAACGGGGTTCACATCATCGACCTCGTGCAAACCGCTCAGCTCATGGAAGAAGCCTACGAGTATATGAGAGTAGCCTCGGAAAAAGGCAAAAAGTTTCTGTTCGTGGGTACGAAGCGCCAAGCGGCCGGGATTGTGGCACAAGAAGCCCAGCGCTGCGGCGCTTACTACGTCAACCAGCGCTGGCTGGGGGGAATGCTTACCAACTGGACGACAATTAAGTCGCGGGTGGAACGCCTCAAGGATTTGGAGCGCCGCGAGGAAATAGGCGCTCTCGATTTGCTGCCGAAAAAAGAAGCTTCGGTGCTGCGGCGGGAAATGGCCAAACTCCAGAAATATCTGGGCGGAATTAAGTCTATGCGTAAGATTCCCGACGGAGTGGTGCTGGTAGACCAACGCCGGGAGTACAATGCTGTTTTGGAATGCCAAAAATTGGGAATTCCGATCGTATCTTTGCTGGATACTAACTGTGACCCGGATTTGGTGGACATTGCGATTCCCGCTAACGACGATGCCATTCGATCGATTAAGCTAATTGTGGGCAAGTTGGCTGATGCCATCTACGAAGGCCGTCACGGTCAGCAGGAGGGCAACGACATCGATGAAGACTACGACTACGAAGGTGCTTATGAAGGTGCTGAATATGACGTAGAAATCGAAGAGTTGGATGACCCCGACTATGTAGATCCCGACGCCGACGCCGAAGCCGACGCCGACGCCGAATAAACTCTACTTGTAGGGTGTGCAGTGCGCACCTTACGATCATAGTCCCGGACGCACAGACTCTACTTGTAGGGTGTGCAGTGCGCACCTTACGATCATAGTCCCGGACGCACAGACTCTACTTGTAGGGTGTGCAGTGCGCACCTTACGATCATAGTCCCGGACGCACAGACTCTACTTGTAGGGTGCGCAGTGCGCACCTTACGATCATAGTCCCGGACGCACAGACTCTACTTGTAGGGTGTGCAGTGCGCACCTTACGATCATAGTCCCGGACGCAAAGACTCTACTTGTAGGGTGCGCAGTGCGCACCTTACGATCATAGTCCCGGACGCACAGACTCTACTTGTAGGGTGTGCACTGCACACCTTAGTACAAATAGTGTAAAAAATGACTAAATAACTAATTTTAATTGGGAACAGAGAGAAGATGGCGGACATATCTGCAAAACTTGTTAAAGAACTGCGCGACAAAACCGGCGCCGGCATGATGGATTGCAAAAAAGCCCTCATTGAAAATGAAGGCAATATGGAAACATCCATTGAGTGGCTGCGGAAAAAAGGCCTGGCCTCCGCAGGCAAAAAAGCGGGACGGATTGCTTCTGAAGGACTCGTAGGTAGCTACATTCATACCGGCGGCCGCGTTGGGGTGTTGGTGGAAGTTAACTGCGAAACCGATTTTGTCGCCCGTCGCGAGGAGTTCCAAAGTCTGGTGCGGAATATTGCGATGCAAATTGCAGCTTGTCCGAATGTGGAATACGTGAAAGTTGAGGATATCCCAGCGGAAGTTGTCGCAAGAGAAAAGGCAATTGAAATGGGCAAGGATGACTTGGGCAACAAGCCGGAAAATATCAAAGAAAAGATTGTTCAAGGGCGGATTGATAAGCGTTTGAAAGAGTTGTCTTTGATGGATCAGCCTTTTATTCGAGATCAAAATATCTCGGTGGAAGAGTTGGTAAAACAAACCATTGCTCAAATTGGCGAAAATGTCCAAGTGCGTCGCTTCGTGCGTTTTGTGTTGGGCGAAGGTATTGAGAAGGTAGAAGCTAACTTTGCCGATGAAGTGGCTGCCCAAATGGGTGCTCAATAATCAAAGATTGAGATGGAGAATTAAAAATTAAAAATGTCCGAATATTTTTGGGCATTTTTAATTTTTAATTTTTACAGGACTTATGCACAGACTATATTTGTAGGGTGCGCACTGCGCACCTTACGCGACAAATAGTAGTGTAAAAATTGACTCATGCAGCGTAAGTCCTATTTTATTTAATACGGGAGATAGGGTGGGAGCAAGAGAGCGCATACAACAGGATTTGACAGAACTATCCGAGGCGATGGCAGCCTTGAATTTGGAGTTTCGCAGCACTTACAAGGGTTATTTAACTGCTTTGGGACAAGCGGTGCGGCAGCAGTTAATTTTGGCTTGCTATCACCTTTGCACTCAAGCGGCGCCGGAGTCGTTTCTCAAGTTGTCTTTTGATGGGCGACAAAAAATGCAGCAGTCGGTGCGCTGTTTGGCAATAGCATCTCAAGAAAAATTGCGATCGCTGGTGACACCAGAGTCAGAGTCAGAAATTGAGTCAGAGTCAGAGTCGGAAATTGAGTCAGAGTCAGACTTTTTCGCCATTAATTTTCAATTTCCAGCGAGAAATAACCAGTTGTCTATTGCGAATTCCCCCGAAAGTTGGGCGCGCTGGCAAGAGAGTATTGAAAAGTCGATCGCTAATATTATCAAGCTGCTTTCTCGTGACACAAACCGCTTGTTGAAACAGGTGGGAATCTTGCCGCATCAATTGCCAGAACCTGTTTTATTAGCAGCTTCTCAAGCTGATTCATCCGGCGACAGTGTTGCAGGGCCTCCTAATTTATTAAACTTAATTATTGAAACCAATGACTCCTCAGAATCGGAAAGCTTGGGAGAAACCAGAGGTACTACTGCCATCCAGATTACAGCCATTAAGCTCCGGTTGTCGGAAATAGAGTTTGCTGATGCGGACACCTCGGCTTGGCGTCAGCAAATTCGCAACCTCTCTGTGCGGTTAAATGCGATCGGGCGCGATTACCAGAAAAAGCAGCGGGAATTAGCTGTGGTGGAGGCTGAGTCGGCTTGGCGAGCGAGTTGGTTTGAAGATTAATTAGTCATTAGTCATTAGTCATTAGTCATTAGTTGTTATTTTTTTTTTGTTATTTTTGGGTTAGAATAGGCAATTATCAATCACTGATAACCCATAACCAATAACTCATTTAAAATCTCAAATCTCAAATCTCAAATCTCAAATCGATATGACTAATAACCAACCAGAATGGCAGCGATGGCAGAAAGCTCTCTCAGTAGAAGCCGATCGCGGATTTAATGACTTACAAGGCAGTCAATACCGCTTTAGCGAGTTTCTCAGTGTCAGCTTGAGGCAACTCGCAGGTGTGTTGCCGGCCCCTTTGCGCGATCGCTCGCGACAACTAGCTGCCGAATTTGACATCTACCTAGAGAAGGATATCGAAGAACGTCAGCATTTGATCGCCATCACGGGTAGTTTTTTGAGCCAAATGCAGCGAGTTTGGGAAGCAGAAAGCAGCCAACAGGGGGAACCAGAAAGACCAGAAAGACCAGAAAGACAAGATCCGCCAAATTCCACTCCCCGAACCGCACCTCTGAGTTCAGCATCTGTACCGCTGAGTCTGACTCTTCAGCAAGAGTTGACTCGCGTCACGGGAATCGGCCCTGGGAACGGCAGCCGCTTGGCAAAATTGGGTTTATACACTGTATACGACTTGCTTTACTACTATCCCCGCAACCATATTGACTATGCCAAGAAAGTGCAAATTCGGGACTTAGTAGCTGGGGAAACTGTCACTTTGATAGCAGAAGTAAAGCGCTGCAATTGCTTTTCTAGTCCGAAAAATAAGAAGTTAACGATATTAGAATTAATTTTAAAAGACCGCACCGGCGAAATTAAAATCAGTCGGTTTTTTGCGGGGCCTCGCTACAGCAATCGCGGCTGGCAAGAATACAAAAAACGCGAGTATTGTACGGGTGCGGTGCTGGCTGCTTCGGGGTTGGTGAAGCAGGGTAAATATGGCATTACTTTAGAAAATCCTGAATTAGAAGTATTGGATGACTCAGGAAGTGCGATCGAATCTATGAAAGTGGGCCGCCTGATCCCCGTTTATCCGCTGACGGATGGGGTGGATGCGGGTGTTGTCAGGCGGGGGATTTTGACTGTGATGCCTGCGGCTAGGCTGTTGTCGGAATCGCTGCCGGCCGATTTGCGCGATCGCTACGGTTTAATGGGTATAGCCGATTCTGTGACTAACATTCACTTTCCAGTCGATCGAGATTGTTTAGCCGCCGCCCGTCGCCGCTTAGTTTTTGACGAGTTTTTCTATCTACAATTAGGACTTTTAAAGCGCCGCCAAACGCAGCGAAAAGCTCAAGCTAGCGCCATCATCCTTCCTAGTGGCAAGTTGATCGAACATTTTTATGAAATATTACCTTTTGCTTTAACTAACGCTCAACAAAGAGTAATTAACGACATTCTCAACGATTTAGCATCGGCGGAACCGATGAACAGATTAGTTCAAGGAGATGTCGGTGCTGGTAAAACAGTGGTAGCCGTGGTGGCAATGTTAGCAGCAATTCAATCAGGTTATCAAGCAGCTTTAATGGCACCGACGGAAGTTTTAGCAGAACAGCATTACCGCAAATTGGTAGGTTGGTTTAATTTGATGCACTTGTCTGTTGAATTGTTAACTGGTTCGACGAAAGTAGCAAAACGCCGCGAAATTCACAGCCAGTTAGAAACCGGAGAATTGCCTGTTTTAGTGGGAACACACGCGCTAATTCAAGATACTGTGAATTTTCATAAATTGGGTTTGGCAGTAATTGATGAACAGCACCGATTTGGGGTGCAACAGCGCGCTAAATTGCAGCTAAAAGGCGAATCTCCTCACGTTTTGACGATGACTGCTACTCCCATTCCTCGGACTCTGGCGCTGACATTGCATGGCGATTTAGACGTGAGTCAAATTGATGAATTGCCACCGGGAAGGCAGGCGATTCAAACGACTGTTTTGTCTTCAAAAGAACGCAGTCAAGCTTATGATCTGATTCGGCGGGAAGTGGCAAGCGGGCATCAAGTTTATGTGGTTTTGCCGCTGGTGGAGGAGTCGGAAAAGCTGGATGTGCGATCGGCAATTGAGGAACAGGAAAAACTGCAAAAAAGTATATTTCCTGAGTTTAGGGTTGGTTTGCTGCACGGCAGAATGAGCAGTGCCGATAAGGATGAGGCAATTACTAAGTTTCGGGACAAAGAAACTGATATTTTGGTATCTACTACTGTTGTGGAAGTTGGAGTAGATGTGCCGAATGCAACGGTGATGTTTATCGAGAATTCTGAGCGTTTTGGATTGTCGCAGTTGCACCAGTTGCGGGGTCGAGTTGGTCGGGGCAGCAGCCGTTCTTATTGTTTGTTAATGCCCGGTTCTAAGGCTACGGAGGCGATGCAAAGAATGAAGGTTTTAGAGCAATCTCAAGATGGCTTTTTTATTGCGGAAATGGACATGAGATTGCGCGGGCCAGGTCAGGTTTTGGGAACTCGCCAATCGGGTTTGCCGGATTTTGCTTTGGCGAGTTTGGTGGAGGATCAGGAGGTTTTGGAGTTGGCAAGAGAGGTGGCTCAAATGGTGATTGATAGTGATGAAAGTTTGAATCAATGGCCGGTGGTGCGGGATGAGTTGGAGAGGAGATATCAGCGGATGATGAGTGGGTCGATTTTGACTTAGTTATTAGTTATTAGTCATCAGTCATTAGTCATCAGTCATTAGTCATCAGTCATCAGTCATCAGTCATCAGTCAGGAGGACTACCAAGGAAAATGCTTTAATTCGCTTGTTTCGGGAGTGGGTGAGAAGTCAAATTCAGTGAGGGGAATGAAAGGACGATCGAACTCAAACTGTGATAGACTAAGAAAAATATCTAGGGTAAAATGATGGCATCAAAAACAGGTTCGCCGTCAAATGTGGGGAGACTTCCCCAGGAAGAATATTTAATGTCTGATGCTGTAACAGTAGATTCTTTAACTCCTTGGACGGAATTGGTTTATTCCCTAGCTGGAACGTGGACAGAAGACTTTCCTATTCTGGAAGAGATTCGTGCCGAGTCGGGGGAAGACATTTTGCGGGAGAGCTTTTAGATGTATATTTTGGATACAAATACATTAATCTACTACTTCAAAGGACAAGGACAAGTTGCAAAAAATTTTATGTCAGAGTAAAAACAGCTTTATGGTGGAAAGTAGCGATAAATATCTTTCCGGTGAAGCAGGCAAAAGTAACAGTTTCGCCATCAAAATAAAAACCTATTCGATAGTCTCCAACCCGAAGCCGATACGCATCATCACCTTTCAATTTTTTTAAGTTAACAGTTTGTAAATCATTACTATTTGGAATTTCCGCAAAAGCAAAATCCTTGATTTGCTCAAAGACAGGCGTACTTTTAAGAGCTTTTAAATCCTTTAAAAAACTGGGTAGATATTCGACTTTCATTCTGTTTCCAGTTCGGCAAGTGCTTGCTGTAAATTTAAGGGGGTTTCATTTTTTACTTCGCGCATAGCCAACAGAAGTCCTTTATCTTCGATCGCTTCTAGGAAATACTGATAGTCGGTATAATCTAGAATGACTTGACTAATGTTGCCTTCGGCATCGAAGATCAATTCTTTGGCTAGTGGATAATCTTCTATCTTCATAATTTTTTATGGGAGATGAGTTGGGAGAGAATGACGCTTCATAGGTTGAGTTTGAGTCAATGATAACAAATTAGATGTTGTTTGTCTATTCGGATTTTAATGGAACTCGCATTTTTTTTAACCACAGACGAGCGCTGGTTTTTGTCAATTTTGCAGAATGTATTGACTGATAATATTTTTCAGTTCTTGAGGAGCTTCTTTGGCGATCGCCGCTCCTAAATCTGGACGCACAACCCACCACCAAACCAGTTGTTCTAGACGATCGGGAGGATTTTCATTAGGACACCATTCGATCGTACTTTCATTGACACCAATAATGTTAGCACAAAGGTCATTAGCAATGCTAACGCGATCGTCTAGTTTTTCAAACTGTACGATGTCTTGCCAGCTAATTTCATTGGGAAGAGAATTGAGAATTGATTGGATATCTAGAGTCAGCATTAAATAGTACCTCGAAAAGCTATAATAACTCTAATGCCAAAGTCTTGTTGTTCTGCAAAAGATTGAGTGCTGAGCCATCCTCTAACTGTGATACCGTCCGTACCTGTGAGTTCAGGTTGGAGGGAGTTGTAGAAATTGGTAATTTCCTGATGAATTGAGCCAGTGCCGTGTTCGAGCCGGACGAGATTGCCTGTATTGTGTATTGCTTCTGCCCCGAATCGTTGTAAGTTTAATGTTGTTTGCCCAACTATATGATGCCACGCTAAGCCCGTTCCTGCCACCCCCATCGTTCTTTTAAATTCACCAAAAGTTTGAAAGCCTTGTCCAGGTGTTATGGGTGAGATGACTGTCCTTGATGCTAGTTCTCTAGCTAGTCGCCTCGCTATTTCTCGTCGAGTTTCGTCTGTCATTTATGTGAATTAGCTTGCAATGCTGTGATTTCATATTATCATGGAAACATCTTTCTTAAGATAAAATAGTCGAGTTGGCTGATGAACATTAAAGTAAATTTTGACAATTCCCTACTTTCCAGATATATCGAAGGAAATAGTCCGCTGTTATTTGAAATCACTTGGGAGTACGATCGAATCGAGTATCCGATGAAAAATTGGTCGGACTTTGGATTAGTTGTTTTAGGATGGTGGATTGCGATCGCACTTAAGTTTTTCAAAGGAGAGGATCGCGGCGAGTTCTTGTTTATGGACTGCCCTTACTCGGTAACAGCAAAGTACGATCGAGAAACTGGCGAACTCGAACTATCGCCAAAAGGATTGGATGTCATCTGGAAGGTGCAGTACATCGATTTTGTTAAAGCACTGATTGATGCTGTGCAGCGAGTTGATGAGGAACTGGTAAAAAGAGGAATTGGAGAAAAAGAACGCCTGGTTATTGAAAAATACTCTGCTATTTTGAAAGGTTGTTTAGTTGAACAGAAGATTGAGTTACCGAAAGTGGGGATTAAGGGCGATCGCTCTTTTTGTCATAAAGGGCGATCGGCGCAGCTCGTCGCCGACTTATACCCCTGTAAAATGAGCCATAATAGACTAAGCCGCAACTCTTGTAGTGCGATCGATTAACCAGCAATTATTGGAGTTTGATTTATGCTAATTCAGAAGATCGTTCAAGAACTACAAGACATCCCCGAAGACAAACTCGCAGAAATCTATGACTTGATTCACTATTTTCGCCTCGGATTAGGACGAGAACAGCCACAGCCTCGCACCCCTGGTTTACTGACGGGAAAACTCGGTGATGCTTTCTTTGAACCATTACCAGAAGAGGAACTGGAACAATGGGAATAAGCTACCTCACCGACACCCATATCCTGCTGTGGTGGCTCTTTGACGACCCCAAACTCAATGCCCAATGCCGCGAGATCATTCGCAACCCCGATTTTAATATCATTCGCTCTTTTTGGAACCGCAGATGAAGGTGGATGGATGTGGATATATCGCCACTTTAGGGATGAGGCGTAATTGCAATAATTGTGATTACACCTTTTCCGGGCCCATAATACCAGAAAACTCGAAACGCTGCTGGGGTTTTGTTTTCGACATAGGCCTCAAATACTTCTTCTTCATTAGGGCCAGATAATGTATCGTATTTATGAGTTTTCAAGCTGGGATGGCGTAAATTAGTCGCCATTAATCCAAGTGTTTTTAGCACTTTATTGTATTTTTTGACATCTAATTCTTGAAGATTAACCAAGCTATCTCTAGCTGATGAAGAAAATTCAATCCGAAAATTCATTCCTCTTCAATCTCCAAATCAGCATACTCAGAAAAGTCACCTAAATCATGTACTTCACCTTTAGCTGCTTGTGCGAGGCCGCACTTGACTGAGGCTAATGCTTGGGGGTTTTGCCACAACCACTGTTCGCGATCGGGTATGTTGGTTATGGGGTCTAATAAAATTTGTCCGGCTTCGTTGACAAGAACGCGATACTCTGTTGACTTGGGTTCGAGGTTTAAACTGAGGCATCCTTGTGGATCTGTGCTGATTAAGTTTTTCAGAATCCAAAACATATCTTTCAGCTATTATAAAGTTAGGTAAAACTCTCTAGGATAGAGTTTTAGTTAATTATAACAAATTAGATATTGTTTGTCTATTCGCACTGGAGCCCAGAAACCGGGTTTTTGCGAAAATACTTCGCCGAAGCCAACAGATTCTGTAAAAACCCGGTTTCTTGGTCGGAGTGCATAAGTCCTGTATTACTTATTCTAAGGCTTTATTGCGTTACTGACATCCCCGAATATTCCTTCTAATTCCTGACCATTCATTAGCTAAACTAGATTGAGAACTAGAGATTTTCCGACCCAACATTTGAGGATTTCTTTCATAAAAAATCAGGTCGGCTTTATAGTCACATATTTTTACTTTGTCGTTGGTATTTGAAGGTGTACCGTAGTTAGATAGATTAGCTAGTTCTTCAATCGACCTCAAGCCGGGATAGGTGCGACCATTAATTACCCATGTAGGATATCCCTGAATCCCTGCTTTCTGGCATTGAGAAATCAATCCACCTTCTCTACCGTTGGGGAAGCATTCAATATACGGAACTTGGCTGAAAGCATCTCCAAAAACTTGAATTTGTCTTCGACACATAGGACACCAAGAAGCACTGTACATTTTAGCACCTGTTTGTCTGAGATGATAGGCTAGAGATGCGGCGGTTTGTGCCGTGGCTGGTTTTACTAAACTGGTACATTCTATGCCAATTGCACTGATTAGGGCTAGTGTTGCTAATATTTTGAATTTTAGTTTAACCATGATTCAATGTCTGTGAGGGTTAGGATTTAAGGACGGTGGTTGTGGGGATTGTTTTAGAGGGCGATCGCACTTTTTGTCGTAAGGGCGATCGCGCTTTTTTAACCACAAATAGGAGTGGGTTGAGTGCGTGGATTGAGTGATTTTGAGATTATTTCCCTTCCACTTTTAGCCTGCTTTTTCTGCCAATCTGCAAACATAGCATCCAAGTCGTAGTTGAAGGACTTGGCGTGTTCTTCACGAATTCGGTGGATTTCTTCCACGATCTCATCTTGCCACATGAATTAACCTCCTAGTAGTTCGTAAGGCGTGCAAATTATCGGTAATTGGTATCCGAAATCGAGACTAATTTCTGCAAGTTTTCTCTGAATTTGAGCGTTAGCGATATGCTTACAGTTCCATGTTAGCAGGTAATCTAAACCATAAACAGTAGCTGCTGCAATATGAACTGCATCATCAGCAGCCTTGGGGGGAAGATTGCTTCGTGCGAGAAATTGTCCTGCTAAGTCTCGTACAGCTTGATTGAGTTCCAGCAATGGAAAGTCGCGAACTATCTCCAAACGTTGAGCCGCAATCTCTGAGTCCCCTTCTGCTATTTCATCCAAAACAACTTGTGAGATGTAGAGATTGAAATTGCTTCGCCGAAATTCCCACCAATCTCGTGTTACCTCAATGTTTGCAGCTAGAATCAGGTTTTTGGTGGCTCTGGCGGTGAGGTAGCCCAAGATACTGGTTTCGATATAGACAGTTTCACTCATACATAATGGATTATGACAAATTCTATGTTGACCATACCATGTTGTTTGTCTGTTCTGATTTTAAGGGCGATCGCGCTTTTTGTCGTAAAGGGCGATCGCATTTTTTTGAACCACAGACGAGCGCTGGTTTTTGTCAATTTTGCAGAATGTATTGACTGATAATATTTTTGAGTTTTTGAGGAGCTTCTTTGGCAATCGCCGCTCCTAAATCGGGACGCACAACCCACCACCAAACCAGTTGTTCTAAACGATCGGCAGAATCTTCATTAGGACACCATTCGATCGTACTTTCATTGACACCAATAATGTTAGCACAAAGGTCATTAGCAATGGCAACGCGATCGTCTAGTTTTTCAAACTGTACGATGTCTTGCCAGCTAATTTCATTGGGAATAGAATTGAGAATTGATTGGATATCTAGAGTCAGCATTAAACTGTTCCTCCGAAAGCTATAATAACTTTAATGCCAAAGTCTTGTTGTTCTGCAAAAGATTGAGTGCT
>Ga0316607_1000465_pt1 | contig 14537 bp, 8 predicted proteins | sample MIS2016062E_MG_FD_207674 | JGI IMG/M metagenome (GOLD analysis project Ga0316607, IMG submission 207674) | Microbial mat bacterial communities from Middle Island sinkhole, Lake Huron, Michigan, United States - MIS.2016.062E | ecosystem: Environmental > Aquatic > Freshwater > Lake > Sediment...
GCGGTTAAAATATTCATTAACCACAAAAAGGTCGATCGCCCAAAACACCACCAAAACAAACTACTTGCTTAATACCACAGCATCGGTACTGCTAGCAAAAGCCGGACTAATAAATTCCTCTTCTGGTAACAACGGCGGCAACTGTTACCTGTTCATCTAAAGGTTTTTGAACTTCAACAGCAGTGGGATCTCGATCATCTGCCTGAACGATCAAGCCCAATTCGCTATTGCCAATGCTGATGGTGTCGCCGTTTGCTAAGAAGTGAGGAATGTTCGGTTTAAGCAGGATGTTGTTGACGCGAGTGCCGTCAGTGCTGCCGAAATCTGTAATTTGATAGCGATCGCCTTTTCTGTTGATTTGAGCGTGCTGGCGCGACAGGAGGGGGTCATTAACGACTAAATCGCTGTTGGTAGCGCGATCGATAGTTACGACTTCAGTATTAACTGAATATTCCCAGACAGGCTCCCTACCCGTGAATTTTTCAAAGTGCTGGCGATACAGGCATAGAGCTATTTCCATTAGTCTTCTATCTTGTATTGCATACTGCCACTAACTTTAGCCAAAGATGTTTCTCTTCTTAACTATCCTGCGCTTTGTAAGAAAAATTAATATTTTTAACCTAAAAAGTGGTAAAAAATGTAACATACAGCTTAGCTGTGGTGGCTATAACCTGCAAGTGTGAGGAGCGAGCATGAAAGCAAAATATTTATTAATGTACAGCATCTGGGGGTTCCTGCTGGCATCGCCGGCAGCAATTGCCGAAACTTCTGAGGCTCTACCTTCCCTAGAGCGGCAAGGAGACGTTGCGGAAGCAGCGCCGGAGCGCCTTGCTGCAAGCGAAGAGCAGCCTGCCAGCGCTGCTTTAAGCCGTTTAGAACCACTGAGGGGCGATCGGGAAGTCAGTTGGTCAAAATCGAGCAGTCCCCATAAATTTGCCTCCGGTGGTGTCGCCTCGGCGCGATCGACAAACCTAAGCAACGCAGAACCCACAGGTAGCGATCGCCCTGTCTCCTCACCGCAAATCCTTGAAGCAGCAGCGACTATCAACCAAGGGGGGACGCCAGCCGATCGGCCTTTAGAACCAACCGAGAGAAATCCAGACCTAGAATCAGTAATATCAGAGCCGAAAATCGCTGTTACTGGCGCTGTTACTGGCAAGAGCCCATCTGAATTGGCTCCAATAATATCAAACAATTCATCCAATCCGATCGCTGTTACTGGCGCTGTTACTGGCAATAACCAAGCCGATCGGCCTTTAGAACCAACCGAGAGAAATCCAGACCTAGAATCAGTAATATCAGAGCCGAAAATCGCTGTTACTGGCGCTGTTACTGGCAAGAGCCCATCTGAATTGGCTCCAATAATATCAAACAATTCATCCAATCCGATCGCTGTTACTGGCGCTGTTACTGGCAATAACCAAGCCGATCGGCCTTTAGAACCAACCGAGAGAAATCCAGACCTAGAATCAGTAATATCAGAGCCCAAAATCGCTGTTACTGGCGCTGTTACTGGCGCTGTTACTGGCAAGAGCCCATCTGAATTGGCTCCAATAATACCAAACAATTCATCCAATCCGATCGCGTGGAAAACCCGGAAAAATCAACCACCAAAATTTCAAACCGGAGCAGCAGCAACAGCCATTGCTCAATCCTTAAATGCGGCCCCGATCGGCACACCGACACCGGTCAATCAGGTAGTTCAAGAAACAGAAAACAACTCAGCCTCAAACTTAATGAGCCAGGTGACATCTGTTTCCCAACTCTCAGACGTAAAGCCGACAGACTGGGCCTTTCAAGCCCTGCAATCCCTGGTTGAGCGTTACGGCTGCATTGCTGGCTACCCCGACGGTACTTTCCGAGGCAATCGAGCACTAACTCGCTACGAATTTGCGGCTGGCTTGAATGCTTGCTTAGACCAAATTAGAAGCCAAATAGGAGCCACGACAGCCGATTACATCACCAAAGAAGACTTAGGCATCGTGCAACGGCTGCAAGAAGAATTTGCAGCCGAACTAGGAACCCTGCGGGGCCGAGTTGACTTGCTAGAAGCGCGGACAACAGAATTAGAAGCAAATCGTTTTACCGGCAGCACGACAATTTTTGGCGGAGAAGCCATCTTCGCGCTGTCTCAAGCGTGGGGCGGGAACCCTCCGGGCGAAGGCAAATCGAACCTCGCCTTCACAAACTCGGTGCGGCTGCAAACTGTCACTACTTTTACAGGAAAAGACAGGCTGCGAATCGAACTGCAATCAGGGAATTTTAAAGGCCGGGGCTTTGCCGAACCCAGCGCCCTCAACACCTTTACATCCCTGCTTTCCTTTCAGTCAGATACCGACAACAAAATCCAGCTTTCAGCGGTAGAGTACCGCTTCCCAGTCTTAAACGATCGCATAGTTTTCACCCTCCGCCCCGTAGGTTTTAACCTCAGCAGCGTCCTCACCGCCAACTCGCCCTTCTATGACAACGGTCGAGGGGCCATTTCCCGCTTCGGAGAAGCCAACCCCATCTTAAAAATCGGCGACTTAGATACAGGCGTGGGGATGGACTGGCTAATCGGCCGCCGCTTCCGCTTGCAGTTAGCTTACGGCGCGAGAAATGGCAGCAATCCCGGTCAGGGATTTGCTGTAGGTAAAGACAACTGGGTTGCCGGCGGACAATTTTTATTCCTATTAGGCAATAGCGCTCAAACTGGTTTGACTGTCCTTTACGGCTCATCTCCCGACGGCAGATTAAACACCTTTACAGGTAGTGGCGCGGCTGATGCTTCTGGATTTATCAACCAGCGCTCTATTATTGGCGCTGTTGGCGGCAGTTTTCAATGGCGCGTTACCCCTCGCTTCACGTTCGCCACTTGGGGCGGTGTTATGGGTGCCTATGCCTCCAAAACTAAATCGGGCGCTGCCAGCACGACCTTTGCCGCTGCTTTAGGATTTCCTGACCTGATCCAGCAGGGAGACTTGCTGGGGATCGTAGTCGGCCAGCCGCCCAGTTTGGTACAGTACGAGGAGTTTTCCGCATCCACTGGGTTGCCAGGAGGCAAAGATTTTTCACTGCACGCTGAAGCTTTCTACCGCTTCAACCTCAGTGATTCTGTTTCCGTCACGCCCGGTTTCTTCTTAGTGACAAACCCTGGTAATTTTGCCAGCAACAACACGATCTATATCGGCACAATCCGCACGACTTTCCGCTTCTAAGTGTTACTGTTGTAGTAGTTAGTCGCTCACTCGCAAAGGAGGAAAATTTGGTCAGGAACCCCGCCCTTAAGGGACGGGGCTTGCAAGAGTAATCAAACAAGCCATTCTGACCAGCCTAAGTCTTAACTGACTACGTTATTTGAGTCACGACACCGGAGAATGCGACGCTAGTTTTCCGCTCTGTCATCTGCAATTAAACAGTTCCAAGGTCACTGGAACAGTGTTGCAGGTTTAAAAAGCTCTTATAACATTGGCGAAGCGAACATTACCCGAAAGGGGCGGTCGCAACCATATCTCCAAAGGAGGGGCAACCATACCCCTCCACCTCCCAAGAGGTAGACAACTAATTAAGCAAATCAAGCAAAGCCGTCCTAAAAGGACGGGGTTTCAACCCATTTTTCTGATGACAACTCAACAAAAAATTAAACGCAGTTTAGCTTGTCAGCGCCTCTGGGTGTTGCCTGCTGCTTTTAGCTTCCTCAGTTTAAGTTGGGTAGCGCCAACAAATGCGGTCGAAGCTGCACAGCCAAATGCAACCAGCTTTTTAATTGCACAAGCAACCGAAACTAAACCTGCGGCATCTCGCCCTCGACCAAGGACTGCATTTTTTGAAGAAGAGAGGAGACCGAGGTTTGGATTTGGGGACTTCCTGAACTCTGCCTTGGATGGGGCAGACAATGCTTTCTCTGGCGATTCAGTGCAGAATTCTCCCATTACCCTGGAGCCTCTGTCTGGAGTTTTCACGACAGGCATTAACGGCACCCTCACAGTGGGTATTAATGATAGTCGCCGGACAACTAACGACTCGATAAATAATCCTGCTTTCTTGAATGGCTCTTTTATTAGCACTGACGGCACTAACCTGCAATTTTCTAATGTCATTTCCGGTTCTAGTCCCCAAAGAGGAACTTTGAACGTAAATGGTACGATCTTGATTAATGGCGTGCCAAATCCTGTCATCGGTGTGAGGGAATACAGCGCCAGCGGTAACGAAAATAATGGTTTTGTTAGCGCCACCGTGCAGTTGGTCGATCCAAATAACCCGTCGCAAGCGATTTTTATCCAAGTGCCAGCGGCTCGAAATTCAGGCGATCGAAATACTGCAAGAGGCCCTGCTAACCTGTCAATCGGCCGCCCCATTGACCGCTAAGCGGATAGAGAAAATAGAGGGGTAGCTACTGTTCACGAAAAACTACCTAAAACTCCCTAAAATTACCCAAAAGCCATGCTCAAATAACTGTTTGAATAATTTTGTAAGCTCTCAAGAAATCGCTCAAAAACTGTAATCAGATATGTACGCCATCAAGTTAGAACTAAAACTCAATAACAAAGAACCTACCTTGATGGCGCGACATTCTGGCTATGCTAGATTTTGCTACAATTACGCTTTGACTCTTTACCAAGAAGTAAAAAGTCTCCCAGGCGGGAGGAGCAAAAAAGTAGCAGCAATCGAAAGAGTTTTCACCGATCACGTCAAAAATATGCCGGAATATCAATGGACTAATACTTGATCTTCTAGGGTTTATAAAATGACAGGCATTTTAGTGAGGCTTGATCACGTTTCTTTAAAGGATTGGGAGAGTTTACCAAATTCAAAAGGAAGAAAGATGGTGATTCGTTTACGGTAGATGCGGCTGATTGGAATCCCTCGGTTTTATTAGCAGCTAACAAGTCGATTAAAATTCCCACCCTGGGAATATTTCGGCTCAAAGAATCTATCCCATTTCCCTGTAGGGCGCAAACTTTTACGATCTCGCCCCAGGCAGATAAATGGTATGTGTCCTTTGCCATCAAAGCCGAAAAAATACCACCACTTTTTCATGCCGTTGTCGAACCAATAGGAATTGATTGAGGAGGAGCAATATTTGCTACTATTTCCGATGGTAATTACTACGAGTCTCCCTGTCCACTCAAAAAAACGAAAACCAAGCTGAGTAAGGAACAGTGGAGAAATCGAAACAAGCAATTAGGTAATAGACGGTTGGGTGTAAGAGCATCTAAAAATGCTCATAAGCATGATCGTAGAATCGCTAAGATTCAACTATTAACCGTGATTGCAATGCAGCAATTAATTTATCTCGTTGTTCAGAATTAGTAAGGTCAGCTCGGCCTGAAGTTACGCCTGCGGACAAGAAGGAGCCGACTCCCTTGGTAGAGGCAGTTCGAGAACATTAAATCTGCCATGAGTAGATTTGAGTAGGTTTCATGGAGCGGAAAATGCCTTTGCAGTGGCATCGGCATGATTCCAGGCTGTTAGTGTGTGGGGTGACAACAATTAGCTAACTCAATGAGGAAATGTGAATATGTTGTCGATCGAACAAATAATCGGGCAACTGTTGGCCGGCATCGCCATAGGAGTGCAAGCAATGCCTGCTCTGGCGGAACTTTCCCCGCCGGAAATCAATTCCATCGCCCGACAGACAACGGTGCTGATCGCGCCCGGGCTCACCCCGGAGTTGCGCCAGGACTTGGAGGAGAACCGCAATAACCCGTTAGAGAATAAACAACGCTGGAACCCAGGCTCAGGGGCGATCGTGGCTCGTGAAGGCAATAAATACTACGTTTTAACAGTCGCTCACAACTTCTTCCAGAGGTACTTAGATACTCCAGAGTTCTGGCAAAAATCTGGCGGTACTCCCTTTTACGGTATCCGCACTTGGGATGGCGAAGTTCACGGGGTGGAAGCGGTGAATGACGGCAGGGGTTGCCCGCTGAGGGGGATCGCCGAGGCGCGATCGCTGATCCGATTCGGTTGCCGCGATCGCTTCGTCCCCGGTACAGAAACCGTCAATCGCAATGGCGGCGAAGATAATGTCAAAGGCATCGACTTAGCCATCATCAGTTTTACCAGCAATAAAGACTACCCCGTTGCTTCTCTAGGAGATGCCAGCACAGTCAAAATCGGCGATCGGGTTTACATTTCCGGCTGGCCCGATCCCGAACTTGAGCAAGCGAATGCCGGCCAAAGCGTCCGCCCAGTTTCCCGCAGGCAGAGGCGTTTAGCGTGGGGTTCGGTGGGGGCGAAACTCTCGCCTGATACCAGCAACCAAGGCTACAGCATCTTTTACACCGACTGCACTCGCCCTGGGATGAGTGGCGGGCCTGTCTTTGACAAAGATGGCCGTCTTGTCGGCAATCACGGCCGAGGCAGCAACAACAAGCAATCCTGTGGCAGCGAGGGCAGCCCTAACAGCTTCTTGCAATCGAGCGATCGCCCGGATGCGCCCGGACAGGTGGCTGATGCCAACAGTTTGAGCCGCTTGTTTAGCGGTTCGCAGCAAGTCAATAAAGCGATCGACTTGATCGGGCAGATGGGACTGCGTTTAGCCTTCAACTTGCAGATGCCTTCTGCTGACTTGATTAGGAGAGGGTTGGCCGGTCAATCGGTTCAAGCGACTTCTGGCAGCAGCGGCCGCCTCGAATTTGACATTGGGGCCGATCGCAATTCAGGATCTTATGACGATCCGAGCGATGTCATCCCCGACATTTATCAGGAATATTCCTCCTTTTCTGGGCTGGGCAGCCGTGTGAGAGACGTACCCTCCGGCGGGTGCGGCACTATTTTGCTAGGAGAGCCGTGCCCGTGAGGAAAGTAGCAGAAGGAAACTTAAAACTTCTGCTCTCTTCCTTGCCTCAAAGCTTCGCTGCCTGGTGGCAGCGAAGCTCTGCTACCAAACCGAACCGCCAGCAGGCGAGGTGGTGGGGGCAGGAGCGTCGGGCTGGGCAGGTGCTGCCGCAGCACCTTCAACCACTGTGCCATTCAGGAATTGCTTGAAGTCAATGTACACGGCGCTGGGTTCGTCTTGGCTTTCATAGAGGGGCCCACTGGCGCCAGCGCGGATGTTGAACAAGCGCTGTACCGTGTTCGCAGCATTCGACCCCGGCTTGAGGGTAAATAGTACATTAGCGCCAGTACAGGGACGCCCGCTGGCCTGTGCCGCGCACACCACCGCTTGCCCGTTCACGTAACCATTGGCGATGAAGTTGAGTTGCCCGGAGTTGTAGAAACTCTGGAAGCGGGCAGAAACCTCCTGGCAGCGCCTTTCCGGCGTGAACCCCCCCCCGCTGAAATAGTCAGAGAACCAGCGGATCACTGGGACTCGGCCTCGCGTCGTGATCGCATAAGTGGTGGGCAAGCCATTAGCGCCAGAAGCGCAAATGAAGATCGTCCCTTGAACTGGGGCGGAAGGCACGACAGCAATGGGATCTGGGATGCTCAGGTCAGAAACGCCGAGGGGAATCAGGCCCGGCGGCAGGAGTACCCTGTCAATCCTGACAATCACCCCATTTTTTGCTAGCAGTGGCAATTCTCTAGCAGTAGCGTCGTTGATAATTAGTTGAATGGCGCTAGAGCTAGGACTGATTTTGACTGGCGTGCCGTCTAGGGTTCTCAGTTCTCCATTTTGGAGGTCGCTTTCACTAATTTCGCCAGGAATGACGTGATACCTGAGAATTTTTAGCAGCAGTTCTCGGTTTTCTGGTCGCAATAATTTTTCCAACATCCCTGGCGGCAAGGCAGCAAAGGCTTCTTCTGTCGGTGCAAGGATGGTAATCCTATTATTTCCTGACAGCAGAGGCATTAACTTCGCTTCCTGCAAGACGGCAGTAAAAGTTCTTAGAGAGCGGTTTCCGCTTAGCCCGTCAACTAAAGTGGGATTATCCTGTGATTCGTAGGAAGCGCCGCGGTTGAAAAAGCGATAATAAGGGTAAAATCGCTGGGCCAATGCGGCTGAGAAACTATCTAGCGCGATCGCACTAGATAGTCCGACAATAACTGCTAACCTTTTAAGCCAGCCAGTACGTTTTAGCCTATTCATAAATATGTTCTCCGTTTAAAACATTAAACTTTTATAAAGCCTTGCCTGACTATATTTCTTTAAGTTTTCTCGTTTCACGAGTTGATTAGTGGCAAGTCAAGTTTTTTTTGCCCTGTTATATCTTATATAATATCTTTAGTAGGTAAGAGATGGCAAGGGTCCCACCAAAAGTGATCTTTGCTGCCAAAGTAAACCTCTGGCGCTCGGTACTAAATGCTCAAGCTTAAATAGAAACTCGCTTAGGTCAAACACCATGCAGGGGAAAATTCTAGGTGGACGCTACAAAATTATCAGGCGGTTGGGTGGCGGGGGCTTCGGCCAGACTTATCTGGCTGTTGACACGCAGTTACCGGGCGACCCCCAATGCGTCGTCAAACAGCTTAAGCCTCAAACTGCCGACTTAGCCACTGCGCGGCGGCTATTTGACCGAGAAGCGACAACTCTGCACGAGTTAGGGCAAGGCCACGACCAGATCCCGCGCCTGTTTGCCCACTTTGAAGAAAATGAAGAGTTTTATCTGGTAGAGGATTATTATGAAGGCGAGACGCTAGGCGAAGAAATCCAGCGTTTGCATCGCTTCAGGGAACCGCAGGCGATCGCCCTATTGCAAGATATCCTGTCAGTCCTTAAATATGTCCACAGCCACAACGTCATCCACCGAGACATTAAACCGTCCAACATCATCCGGCGCAAGGGAGATGGGAAGTTAACCTTGATTGACTTTGGCGTTGTCAAACTGATCGGCGTTGCCAACCTGTCAGGGTTCCATACCAAGGCTGAAACTGTTGCTGTCAGCACATTAGGCTATACGCCTCCCGAACAGCAAAACGGTCATCCCCGCCTGAACAGCGATATCTACGCCTTGGGCGTTACGGTAATTAAAGCTTTGACGGGAAAAGACATCAAGGATTTGCAGATGAATTTGCACAACTGGCGGGAGCAAGTGCAGGTGAGCGACGAGCTGGCAGGGATTTTGGATCACATGGTGCGCTTGGACTTCCAGCAGCGCTACCAGAGCGTTGAGGAGGTGCTGAGGGACTTAGAGGCGATGGTGGAGGCTTTCAAACAGACCACGCAAGTAAGGACGGGTGTCAGGGAGCCAACAGAATCTGCGACGCAAGTGCGGGAAACTGAAGTGCGGGAAACTGAAGTGCGGGCAACTCAGGCGCGGGCAACTCAGGCGCGGGCAACTCAGGCGCAGGAAACAGCGCTCCGCCCCGCTCCTACTCCCGTGTCTCGGCCGGAAGCCCCAATTAAGGGGTTTGCTTTTAAACCCTGGCACGTAGTGGCGATCGCAGGTGTCGCTGCTGCTGCTGCCTTGTTTGGCGGGTGGAAGCTCTACGAACCCTATTTCTACTTGCAGCAAGCCAAGGAACAGCTAGTTAAGTACCAACCAGAAAAAGCCCTCGATACGTTTAACAGGCTGATCGACAACAAGTCCAACGACGCAGCAGCCTGGAGGGGCAGGGGTGATGCGCTCCTAGCTCTGGCTCGGTATGAAAGTGCTCTCAGCGCCTATGACAAAGCGCTGCAACTCCAGCCGAAGGATGCCAAAACATTAAATAAAAAAGGCGAAACGCTCTATGAATTGCAGCGCTATCAAGATTCGCTAGACACTCACGAACAAGCGCTCAAAGTTACTGAGAACAATCCCGAAGCCTGGTATGGCAAAGGGAGGGCTTTTATTGGTCTGAAGCGCTACGAAGATGCTCTTGCTGCCTTTGACAAAGCGCGGGAAATGAAGCCTCAGTCCCCCTCAGTTTGGTACAGCAAAGGTATTGCCTTGGAGTATTTGAATCGGCGGTCAGAAGCGCTTAAGATTTATGAGGAGGCAGTGGAAACTTACGACGAACAGCTTAAAGCGAATCCAAATAATTTGAAATGGTGGGTCGAACGGGGTTCTGTGCTGAGCAAGTTGGGGCGCTTCAATGATGTACTCAACTCTGCGGAAAAAGCACTGAAAGTTGACCCTGATTTCTATCCAGCACTGGTGCTCAAAGGTAATGCGCTGCGGGTGACAGGGAAAGCAGATGAAGCGCTGCAAGCTTATAACAAAGCCATGGAAATCCGCCCGGAAGATTATATGACGCTGCACAACCGAGGGACGTTACTAGCAGAAAAAGGAGATTTTGTACAAGGGATTAAATCTTTTGATAAAGCCCTAGAAATTCGGTCTAGCTTCTCTCCGGCTTGGGTCGATCGCGGCATAGCTTTAAGCCAAAATAACCAACAAAAAGAAGCAATTGAATCTTTTGACAAAGCGCTCAGATATGCACCAAAAGATGCTCAAGCGCTAGTAGGTAGGGGAATTTCACTGAGTGCGCTGAACCGAAATGAGGAAGCGCTGGCTGCCTTTGAACAAGCCAAAGAAATTGAGCCAAATGACCCCTTTGTTTGGGCGAACCGAGCTGCTGTTCTAGAGAATTTAAAACGGAATGATGAAGCGCTAAAATCCTATGATGAGGCAATAAGGCTTAAGCCTGACTTCCAATCGGCGATCGAGGCGCGTCAAAAGTTGCGGCAGAAGTTATGAGGCGAAAAAAGTGGCAGGCAATCTTGCAGCTAGCTGCATTCGCCAGGTACGAATTGTGAGAAAACCTGCTGTTGGCGCGATGGCGAAGCGCCGGCGTAGGCATCGCGCTGATGCTTGATCTAGCCGAATATTTGTTTAGTTAAATCCGTTTTTCAACAGGCAGGATAGATAGATGATAGTGGCAATGACAGGGGCGACTGGTTTCCTTGGAAGCAATCTCCTTTTTGAGATTTTTAAGCAAAATTTTACTCAATTAGATCGGTTAAAAATCTTTGCTTTGGGACGAGCTAAAACTGCTGAGCAGTTGGGGGAATCCCTGGAAAAATTGATGGCTAATGATGGCAGGAAATATTTGGGTTTGAGTCAAGAAGAATATGAGCAAAAATTGCAACCTATAGTCAAACAGTGTATCATCCCAATTCCTGCTGATTTAACTCAGGATAATTTGGCTTTATCACTGCATGAATTAAGCAATTTAAAGCAAGCTAAAATAGACTTTTTCTTTCATGTTGCCGCTCTCACAGATTTAAGGTGCGATCGCAGCGTTGAATTTTCATGCTCAGAAATCAACGTTAAGGGTACTCAAAGGGTTTTAGACTTAGTTTCAATCCTAAAGGTTAGGGAATTTATTTATATTGGAACAGCATTTAGTTGCGGAATGGAAGTAGGTGAAATCCAACCAGATTCGATCAATCAAAATAATTTATTTCGCAATCCTTATGAATCTTCTAAACTTAAATCGGAATTGTTAGTGAGAGATTTTTTCAGAAATAAAGCAATGAAGTTTAGGGTCTTTAGACCTTCTGTTCTAGCTGGGAGGCTGATCGAGAGACCAATAGGTACTACTAAAAAATTTGACGTTTTTTATAGTATTCCTGCCTTTATTGTTAAAAATAAATATGAAATCGTGAACTCTTTAAATAAGTTATATAGTGAAATTATAGAAATGCCCCTGCGAGTCCACCTAAATTATAACAGCGGACTCAATATCGTTCCCGTAGATTATGCAGTGAAAATTATCTATGGCGCTTGCATTCACAGCGATCCCTCAACTTTTTACCACATCGCTAATCTCCAACCAATTCCGCATAGAGAATATGGCAAGTGGATGCTAGAGGCGATCGCGGTTAAGGGCTGCATTCCCAGCCCCGAAGAACCAATCAATAAAAACTCATTGGAAAAACTTTACTATAGGACTGTTGGAAGAGTTTTGCAGCCGTATATGCTGTCTGAACCAATGGATTTTAAAACTGACAATTTGAGAAGTTTGGAAAACAAGCTTAATCTAGAATGTCCGCCTATCAACAAAGATAACTTTATGAAATTGATGGACTTTGCCAAGCAGCAGTATTTTGGCTTAAATCTCACTTAAATTTGTAGTGTAAACAGGTATTGACGGGAAGCAAATAATCGGCAAAAGCATTCAGGGAATTGTTAGATCAAAATCATTCCGGCTACGCCGGAATTGAGATCATTTAGGAATGTTATATTTCAATACGGTTCAGTTAACACTGTTAATTCCCCGGAGATCCCCCTAAATCCCCCTTAAGAAGGGGGACTTTGAGCAACTTCTTGTCCCCCCCTTTTTAAGGGGGGCTAGGGGGGATCGGTCTTATCTGAACCGTATTGTGTTATATTTAGTTACATAAATTCCCAAAAAAGCCCTTGACAATAGGATATATATATATAATTAAAGAAATTTATCTGCAATAGCTGGCATTTCCGAAGCAATCACATCGTAGTTTAGGTGTAAGTGAGGAGTTATGGTGAGAGCAAAGCATTTTTTATTGGCTGTTGGGGTATTTTTGTGGGCTGCACCGGTGGCTGCGTCCGAGGTGGCGAGTACAGAAGCAACGCCTGGGGCAACTACAATTGGTGATGAAGATATTGTAAAAACAGGGGAAATTGCCACCGATTCCAGCAGCTATTCAGGGAGGATAACTGCAATTGAAGATGTTTTAATCGACCCGTCCAAGGCTCAAGTAGAACATCAGGAAGTCAGAGAAAGTGGCAGCAGCAAAGCTGACGATTCCTTGACATCTGCGATCGCGCCGAGTGCTAACCTGATTCTATCTCAGGAACTGCCAAACAATGCAGCGCCAGCTACAGTTTCCCTGCCGTCGAATAGCACAGAACCTAGCGCAGTTTTTCCACTCACGATCGCGCCGAGTGCTAACCCGATTCTATCTCAGGAACTGCCAAACAATGCAGCGCCAGCTACAGTTTCCCTGCCGTCGAATAGCACAGAACCTAGTGCAGTTTTTCCCCTCACTCAAGTCAATGTCCAAGCAAATGGGACAGCCAATGAAGGGATGCGACAGGTAACATCTGTCTCTCAATTGTCAGATGTTCAGCCTACAGATTGGGCGTTTCAAGCGCTGCAATCTTTGGTAGAAAGGTATGGCTGCATCGCGGGCTATCCCGACGGGACTTTTCGGGGAAATCGCGCCTTAACCCGCTATGAATTTGCCGCTGGTTTGAACGCTTGTTTAGACCAAGTTACCAAGCAAATTGGCGCGAATACAGCGAATTTAATTACAAAAGAAGACTTGGCAATTCTGCAAAAACTGCAAGAAGAATTTGCGACAGAATTAGCAAGTTTGCGGGGGCGAGTCGATGCTTTAGAGGCGCGGACGGCAGAGTTGCAGGCCAATCAATTTTCTACTACAACTATCCTGGGCGGAGAAGTGATTTTTGGACTGGCGGCGGCCAGCGGTGGCAATCCACCGGGGAAAGGTGATAAAAATGTCATTTTCGGACACTTGACGCGCTTGCAGCTTACTTCTTCTTTTACTGGCAAAGATCGCTTGCGGATTCAGTTAGCAAGCGGTAATTTTAGTAATGGGGGATTTGCAAGTGCGGATTCCTTGGGAACCAATCAGGCGAGGCTGTCTTACCAGACGGATTTGAACAATAACATTGCCTTGGATTTGGTGGAATATCGCTTTCCGGCTTTTAGCGATCGCGTAGTGTTTACAGTTAGGCCTGTTGGCTTCAGTTTGAGCAGCGTTTTGACAGCCAACTCTCCCTATTTTGACACGGGACGGGGTGCTATTTCCCGTTTTGCTGAAGCGAGTCCACTCTTTAAAATTGGCAACTTAGAAGCGGGGGTTGGTGTTGACTGGTTGCTGACTAGAAAACTGCGGTTGCAGTTGGCTTATGGGACGGCAAATTCTAGCAGTCCGGCACAGGGTAACGGCTTTGTGGCGAGCGATCGCAGCGCTTTAGGCGTGCAGCTTTTAGTCAAGCCTGCTGCTACAATTTCAACCGGGATTACTTACATCAATGCCTATTCCAAGAGTGGTTTTTTGGAGACTTATACAGGTAGCATTAATGCTGATACATCAGGGGGAATTAACCAGCCTTCCCAAATTAATGCTTTCGGGGGGACGCTACAATGGCGGATTACTCCTAAGCTAAATTTTGCGACTTGGGGTGGGTGGATTAACTCGGATTCTACGAAGTCGAATGCTTTTGCTAGAACTACGACCTATATGTTTACTTTAGGTCTGATCGATCCGTTAGGACGGGAAGGGGATTTGTTAGCATTTGTCTTTGGCCAGCCGCCCCGATTAGTGGATGGGAGGGAATTAGGTGCGGGTAAAGACCGAGACACTTCTTTGCACTTTGAACTGTTTTACCGCTTGCGGGTGAATGATAATATCTCCGTTACACCGGGATTTTTTGTGGTGACTAATCCTGAGAATAATGCCAATAATAAGAGCCTGTTTGTCGGGACAGTGCGGACAACTTTCAGTTTTTAAAGGAGGCAACCATGAATAAAGCGAAGATGTTGTTGATCGGTTTAACGGTCGGAATATATTGCACTTTTGGAGGTGCAATCAAGGCGGCTAAGGCTGGGGAAGTAGAGGGAATAAAATCTAATTTAACAGCAGAAAATCCGCCCACACCTAATGGGAGACCAGCGGGAGAGCCGGCAATTCCAAGGCCAAAATCGGCTTTTTTTGAACAAGAAAGAAGAGTGAATGA
>Ga0316607_1000466_pt1 | contig 14497 bp, 18 predicted proteins | sample MIS2016062E_MG_FD_207674 | JGI IMG/M metagenome (GOLD analysis project Ga0316607, IMG submission 207674) | Microbial mat bacterial communities from Middle Island sinkhole, Lake Huron, Michigan, United States - MIS.2016.062E | ecosystem: Environmental > Aquatic > Freshwater > Lake > Sediment...
TAATCAGAACTTCGTAACAGTTCCTCATGCTCGATTGATTGAGATGTTGGAATATAAGGCTGTATTGGTTGGAATAAGAGTGATGGTGCAGGAAGAATCATATACTTCTCAATCCAGTTTCCTAAATCTAGACCCGATCCCTGTTTATGGGAATAGTGATGCCCAGAAACAGGTATTTAGTGGCCAACGAATTAAGAGAGGATTGTACAAAACATCGAGCGGTAGATTGATTAATGCTGATGTTAATGGGTCTTACAATATTATGCGAAAAGCAATCCCAAATGTGTTTAACAATGGGATAGGGAGCTGCGTAGTTCAGCCAAGGCGGTTGAATCCGCTCGAAGTAAAAAAGAAAGGGGAGGGACTTAATGCCTCCCATGTCATGCAATAAATGACTATACTTTTACCAGCTATGAGCATCTATTTTAGCTTGAACCAACCAATCTTGGTCGGCAGCCGCGATTTCATAACCACTGACATCACCAAGTTTTTCTAGTGCCATTAATGCAGCATACTTCAAATCCCAGATTTGAGTTTCCAGACAGGCTTTCAATTCAGGAATAGCACGCTGTTCTCCGAGTTCCCCCAGGGCGATCGCCGCCGCCGCACGGGATTTCTGAAACTGGGGTTGGGAGTGATGCAAAGCTTCCAATAACAAATCGTAGGCTGGATCATGTTTTAACCAACCAAACAATTTTACCACATGAAAATGCGCTCCATAGTCATTATTTGCTTCTTCTGCAAAGGTGGCAAACAGGGCGGCTGGTGCATCGTCTGAGTAATGTTCTAGAATCGTTTTAGCTGCTAAATAGCAACGTCCAAAATCTGTTTCGTATAATTGGCGAATCAAAAACGGTAAGTCGGGTAATTTTTCATAACTATGTACTAAATCTAAATCTGCTGGATAGTCTCTTAAGGTTTGTTCCAAATGGGGTTGAATGGTGGCAAAGGTCACGGATTTGTCGGCAATTCCTGCTGATGCTAGCATCCTAATTCCTCTCAGCCGAAAGACTAAAGATACGGGACATCTGGCAATATTGGGAATTGCATCGTAGTAACGCGCATCTATCAAGTCTTGGATGGATAATCTGCGCCCAAGGACATTTTTGTGTTGCAACATCGCGACAACTTTTCCCATTTGAGAAAAGTCTCTGGTTAAGCGACAAATTGCGGCGATCGCAGCACTAGCAGTCGGCGGGTCAATATCATCGACAAATCTGCGAATTCTGGCTACTGCTGGCTGATAATCTAATTTTGTCAGAGTGTGGATAATTACGCGGTAGGTTTGTCCTGGTTTATCCAGCAATTGAGCAACTTCTGCTAAGATATCGGCATCTTGAGTGCCAATTTCGCCGATCGCCCAAACCGCATTTTCCACAGTGTAACAGTCATCATCGCTCAAACAGGTGCGAATCACGGGCAATGCTAGCACAGCTTGCAGTCTTCCCAAGGTTTCCACTGACTTGCGGCGCACAATCCGGTTTTCCAGCACCGGATCGGTTTGTTGTACTGCTCGGATCAGTGCTGCGATCGATCGATCTGTGGAGAAATTGATCAAGTGGGAAGCGGCTATGTAGCGGGAGTCCTCTTCGCCGATTTCAGCTTGGGGCGTATCTAAAAGGGCGATCGCCTGGTCTTCTGTTAAATTAAAAAAACTAAAAAAGCGTTTATCCATATAGAGGAGATGGGGGGATGGGGAGAGAGGGAGATGGGCAGAAGAGGAGAGGGGGAGAGTGGGCGCTACCGATGCCCGATGCCCAATGCCCGATAGAAATTAGGATATGCCTATTCAAACAAAATAACAAGCCTAGGAATTCTTGATTCTTACCTTACCAAAATCGGTAAAGCAACGAGCCAAGATTTCCTAGACTTGTCGGGGATAGAAACTACCCATTGACATACCTCCTCGTCTATCAAGTCCGAGGATTCCTTGACGCTTCATCGCAACGCGCTCCGCAAGCGGTAGTCTTACCATCACTCCACGTCCGTTTAGAGTCTCCCAATGCCCTATGGCGACTAACTATATTCTAGCAAGCCGTCCTAGAAGGACGGGGCTTGAATCCCAGTTTCTTGGTCACGACATCACAAACCTGCTAATTAATTAGGACAGGGAGTTGATCGCGTAGTCAAGAAGAGCGTTGTACTCAGTCAAAGCTTGAGCAGACATATCGCGAGGAGTGCAACCGCGATTACGAGCATAGCTTAATGCTTCAACGTAAGGAGCAGTAGGCAAGCTCAAAGCGCGATAAACTTCACGTTGACCAGCAATACCCCATTCATCAAGAGGGCCAGTGCCGCCAACAACTAAGCAGTATTGGATCAAGCGCAGGTAGTGCTTGATGTCACGATGGCATTTTGCTTTGAAAGTATCGGTGGAATTAGCTTCACCAGCGTTGTTCAGGTAAGGATACTTCTTGATGCAAGCATCATAAGCTTCTTTAGCAACTGCGTCGAGGTTGTGGGCGAGTTTCTCAGCAGCTTCCAAACGAGCGCCTGCGCGTTGGATAGAACCTTGAACTGATTCTAAATCTGAGGTGCTAGGGAAGCGGCCGGCTGCATCAGCAGAGGCGATAGCGGTGGTGAGAACTGATTTCATTTCCTAAATCTCCTAAAGTGATTTTGACAGTGAGCGTAGTTTCAATTTTGCTGAGCGGATTGCGATTAGCAATTGACTAGCTCAGTGCAGAAATGATGCGATCGAAGTAGCTGGAAGCTTCGGCAACCAAGCTAGCGCAACGATCTTCGACTACGATAGATCCCATTTTGCGGAGTTTAGCACCAGCAAATTTTTCGCTGGGGTTGTCTTGGATGTGAGCAGCCGCTTGAGCCTTCATGATTTGAACAGCACGCACGGTGGAGGTGGTGGGCACGCCCAAAGCTGCGTAGGTTTCTTTCAAACCATTCAAGCAACGGTCATCAAGAACTGAAGCATCACCAGCCAACAAAGCGTAGGTGACATAGCGCAGAATGATTTCTGCATCGCGCAAGCAAGCAGCCATGCGACGGTTAGGATAGCAATTACCACCAGCTTGAATCAAGCCTTGGTTTTCGCAGATCATACCGGCAACAGCGTCAGAAACCATACAGCTAGCGTTACTGGCGATCGCGTTTACAGCATCCAAGCGTCGGTTGCCGCTGGCAACGAAAGCTCTGAGGGCAGCAATATCACCGACGGTGGAGGTGCTGGCATCTGCTGAAACTACAGCTCTTGAAAAAGCGTCAAGCATTGAGTTCTCCTAACTTAGACGAAAAATTGTTTCTGATCTCAGTTTGTCAACTTGGTGACTAACTTAATGGTTTTGAATATATCTCTGGGGTGTTCCCTCTGTCTCATTCCTGAGAAACAAAGTAACAATTTGTTACTTTTGTGGCTAAAAGCACTTTTTTTCGTGGACAGGGCGCAAAAAGTGGAGTTCTGAAGACAAGAATATTTTGGCTCTTGCCCCTGTATAATGTGTTCCATGAACAATATTAAGCAGTTTGTTGAACATTCTCTAGGACGGTGGCGATCGCAGCGCAGCGTCCATCACCTGACTTTCAGACACTTTGAAGCTGTGCAGTCAGTCATTGATATCGTTGCTATCTCACCGGACGATCGGGCAGTAATCGAACTCTGCCAATTGTATAAGGTTGACCCATCCCAAGCAGTAATGCCTTTTCAAATGAGTTGGGAGGGTGAGTCAGATTGGGATGAGAATTCTGAGGTTAAGGGGAGTTGCATTCTTGTACCAATCCCCGATCCAAATGTGCCTAATCGTGGTAAGTTATTACGAGATCAAGGTTATGCTGAAACTATTGCCGCAGCAGGTGACTATCACATCACAGAGGATGGAACTTTTGTGCTGTTGACTAGCTACGAACGCGCCGCAGCGGAAGAAAAAATCTGGTTTGCTAATCCTAATTTACGGTTTCGTGTTTCCCTAATTAAAACCAGTGCAGGAAGTGGGGTAGTAACGGCATCATTTTCCTCAGAGATTCGTGCGCTTTCAGGGAATTAGTTAATGGCTAATTTCTATCCAACTTTCTTCTACCTTCTTCTTAGCTTATGAATTTAGTTAAAAGCAATGATTTAATCACTTTAGCTCAGTGTATGGCAGGGGATTTTAGTAACTACAAACAATCCTCTAAAAATCCACAACAATTCGCTCATATTCGGATTTTTTTTCGTCCCTTACCCTTTGAATTTTTCAAGGCCATTGGCTTTTATTCCGAACAAGTTTATGACCATGACCTCTGGACTCCCTATCGTCAAGGAGTCCACAGATTAATTGACCAGGGAGATCAGATTTATATTGAAAATTATAGTCTCAACGATCCAGTGCAATACGCCGGCGCAGCAAGGGAATTAAGCATTCTCAAAACAATTAAACCAGATTGCATTCAAAGGCGGTACAATTGCTCAATGGTTTTCAAACGAGACGGAGAAATGTTTCGAGGTAGTGTAGAACCTGGAAACCTTTGTCTCATCGAAAAAAGAGGTTGTTCAACCTACCTAGTTAGTGATGTGGAGATTACCGAAACAACTTGGAGTAGTCTCGATCAAGGTCTGGATGTGAATACTCATCAACAGGTTTGGGGTTCGGCTTTTGGCTCTCTACAGTTTGAAAAGCGTCAAAGTTTTGCGGCTGAGTTACCGCAAATGTAAGTGGTGTCAAAACATTGATCGTAACTAGGGGGCGATCGGCTGTTTGCGGCGATCGCCCACCCTAGATTCTGATGGTAAGTTGAACAAAAATTCATCCTCCTTTCAGCGATCGGTTTTCAGCCAGAAACCCAGTTTCTCCGATCGTCAGCGAGTAAGTCCCAAAATACGAAATGTTAAATTATGTAACTGTTTTTAATCTAACATCGAATTATGGTATATTTTCACATAACACAATTGTGGAGATTTTTTCAATGGTTTTTGGACCTGCATCTCGACTTGGAGTCAGTTTATTTGAAGAAACACCCTGTTTAGAACTGATGCCAGGACGTTCACAAGAAGAAGTAGAAACCATAATTCGTGCCGTTTACCGGCAGGTTTTGGGTAATGCTTACGTCATGGAAAGTGAACGAGCCACAATTCCTGAATCCCAATTCAAACGTGGTGAACTCAGTGTACGCGGATTTGTCCGCGCTCTGGCAAAATCAGACGCTTACCGCTCTCGCTTTTTCGATACTTGTCCTCGCTATCGGTTCATTGAACTGAATTTCAAACATCTTCTCGGTCGCGCTCCCGATGGCTTAGAAGAAATGAGAGCACATAGCACCATTTTGGATACCGAAGGCTTCGAGGCAGAAATAGATTCTTACCTCGACAGCGATGAATACCAAAACGCCTACGGGGAAAATATCGTTCCCTATTACCGCGGCTACAAAACTCAACCAGGACAAAACATGGTTGGGTTTACTCATATGTTTGCTCTCTTGCGCGGTGCTTCCAGCAGCGATTTGAAGGGCAGTCTTTCTGGAAAAGCCCCTGTTCTGAATAAATTCGTGATTCAGCAAACCCCCCTACCAATAGTTCCCCCTTCCGGTGGTACAGTTGGCGATGGTTGGGCATTCCAAGAATCTGCTATCAATTCACGTAGCCGTGCTGGATTAGGCGCAGTAGCAGAAGGCAAAGTTTATCGCATTACTGTGACGGGATATCGTTCTTCAGGAACGACTGTGATCAACAAAGTATCTAAATTTCGCCGTTGCAATCAAGCCTATCTCGTACCATTTGATAGGCTCTCGCAAGAATATCAACGCATCCACAAACAAGGCGGCATAATTTCCAGCATTACTGCTGTCAACTAACAACCGCTCAAACTTCTGCCTTAACAACTTGGGGAATTATCTCCCTGAGCGTGTTTTTTCACAATCCCTAATTCCCTGTTTTGAAGCGTTATTTAGTCTTAGGAGAAACTCAATGAGTGTGGTTTTAGATGCGCCCGTAGAACTATGGTCTACTAGCAGCTCCGATGATAAACAGGCCGTAATTCGCGCCGTTTACAAGCAAGTGTTGGGAAATCCTCATGTGATGGAAAGCGAACGCCTGACTGTCGCAGAATCGCAGTTGTGCGATCGCGGGATGACTGTACGGGAATTTGTCCGTGCTGTAGCTAAATCCGACTTCTATCGCAGTCGCTATTTTGAATCCTGCGCTCCTTACCGCTTTGTCGAGCTAAACTTCAAACATTTGTTAGGTCGGGCTCCCTTAGACCAAGCGGAACTATCTCAGCATATCTGCACCTGTATCGAAAAAGGCTACGAGGCAGAAATTGATTCCTACCTCGACAGTCAAGAATATCAGGACAAATTTGGCGAGAATACAGTCCCTAATTATCAAGGGGCAAAAAGTCAAGTCGGACAAAAGCAAGTCGGCTACAATCGCACCCTTTCCCTGTATCAAGGTTATGCGGGAGTTGACAGTGCTTTTACCGCTTCTCGCTTAGTTGATTTTGTAGCTGGTAATAGCGGCAACAAAATTACTTTGCCAACAACCGGCGGTCGGATTAGCGCTTACAAAGATGCTACCGAAAAGACCTTCAAGATTGTAGTTAAAGGTGCTAAGTTTGATAGCCCTCGCCGACTAAGTAACACTGAATATCTGGTATCCGGTGCGAAGATGACTCCGCAAATTCAGCGCATTCATCGTGCAGGTGGCAAAATTGTCAGCATCACAGAAGTTGCTTGAGGCCTAGAGTTATTAGCGGATAGAGAAGTAAAGATTTGCTTCTCTATCCCTCTCGGAAACAATCACGATTTTTATCTTATCCCCATCGCTTTCATTATGAAAGCGATCGCGATAGAAACCGATAGTGTTTCTCTGTCTCAATAACAGATACGTTCGCGAATGTCAAGCTGTTTCAAGCAACAGTAACATCTTTTGACAGTTTCAATCAAACTTTAATTAACGTTAGGAAAAAACAATGTCCAGTTTAACAGCCGCTTTCGTCAGTGACCCCGTAGAACTGCGTTCTAATGCCACCGAAGAAGACTTACAAGTAGTGATTCGCGCTGCTTACCGACAAGTCTTAGGAAACGTTCACATGATGGAAAGTCAGCGTCTCACCAGTGCCGAATCTTTGCTTCGCAATGGTGATATTACGGTGCGTGAGTTTGTCAGACAAGTGGCAAAATCAGACCTGTATCAGTCTCTCTTTTTTCACACCAATTCTGCCTATCGGTTCATCGAGTTAAACTGCAAGCATTTGCTTGGTCGCGCTCCTTTAGAACAGACGGAGATTTCTGAACACGTCCAAATTTGTAACGGTCAAGGCTATGAAGCCGAAATCGATTCTTATATCGATAGTGACGATTATACTCAGAACTTTGGCGAGAATATTGTGCCTTATCCTCGGAGCATTCGCAGCCAAACTGGTATCAAGAATGTCGGGTTTAATCGGATGATTTCTTTGCTGGGAGGAGCAGCTACTAGCGATAGCAGTAATCAAGCTCAATTAGTTGCTACGGTTGCGAGCAATCTCCCTCAGAAAATCAAACTTTTTAGCATTGGTACCAGTGGCGCCTCTAGCACAACTGGTAAACGTTTTCGGATTACTGCTACTAAGTCTGGTGGTGCTAAGGTCAGAGCGAGCAAGCTCAGCTATGAAGTAAGCTATGCTCAAATGTCTCAGCAAATTAAAAATATCCAGAAAATGGGAGGCAAAATTCTCAGTATTACTGAAGTTGGCTAAGTCCCCATAGACTTGACTGTGATTTTCGTTTAGGTTTGGTATAGCAGTCGCCAAGGCGAAGAAGGTCATTGAGCGTAGTCGAAATGTCCACTTCGACGGAGTTGATCCTGAGCGTAGCCGAAGGGCTCTGTTACCGGAAGTGTCCTAACCACCTTGGCGGTTGCTATATCTTTTACTTTCTCTAGAGCGAGTTTATTATTCGCTCTTTTTCTATGTAAAACTTGAAAATAAAAATAAATCACTCGGTTTTCAAGCTGAGTATCTGAAAGATGTTACCCCCCATAGCTGACAAAAAAATGCAGGCTTGGATCAGAAGTCGTCACCTAATTTTTTCCGGTCAATTGCTAATTTTTGAAACTTTAGACTATCCAGCAGTTGAGCGATTTGAGGAATGTGTTAACAGTCTAGGAGGGTGCTTAATTTCTGTAGAACCAGCCAAACGACTTTGGATGGGAAATCATCGACAAGTGATTCTCTATCAGGCTAAAGCCAGTTTGCATACACCTCATCATGAACTGCGACAATATTGGTTCAAGTACGGCAGTTTTCAGACAAGGTTTGATGAGAGAGTTTAATTATAGTTGAAGGAAGAAGGAAAAAGGCGAACAATTTTTGTTAAACTAAAGGAGACTCCTCCTCTGTTGTGGTTATGGACATTCACGAAATCGAAGCGTCTCTAGAAAATTCTGACTTTCAGTACCGACTCAAGGCCGTCGCGGCCCTGAAAGACTACACACCAGAGATTGCTGTTCCCTTGCTCAAGGCGAAACTCAATGACCCGGAGTTTTTAGTACGTTCCTTTGTCAGCCGGGCATTTGGGACACAACAAACCGCCGAATCCTTCGCCGCTTTACTGCAAATTATGAAGTTTGATAATACGCCGAATGTGCGAGCCGAGGCTGCTAATTCTCTTTCGCTTTTTGGTCGATGTGCTGCATCTCATTTAGTCTTGACTTTTGTACAGGATGACCACTGGTTAGTGCGGCGTAGTATTCTGGCTGCTTTGGTTGATATGGAGTGCGAAAGCGAACTCTTTGAGGTCTGTATGGAAGCCTTAGCAGGCGAAGATATGACCACCCAGGAAGCGGCTGTGGATGCACTTGGTACATTAGCCGGAACTAATCAGGAACAGGCTGCACTTTCTCAGTTATTAATGCTGGCTAATTCTGAGTATGAAGGTATGCGTCAGCACGTCGCATCTGCTTTGCAACATTTTGATGATCCGCAGGCTAAGGAAATCTTAAGTCAACTTCGGCAAGACTCAAATCATCGAGTCGTTGCTGCTGCTTTAGAAAATCTGCTTTAGACAATAAACAGTAGGGAATATGATAATGTTTAGTTGATTAAGCTTGACTAAATTGTTTTAACCCAGTGATTAAATGGTCAAAAGAGAGACTCAATAAATCCCGGTCTTCAGCATTAAATTGCTGCAAGCTCACTTTTTTCAACTGTTCTAGTCCACAGAGCATCGCCGAAACAGGAACCCGCAATTCTTGATAGAGTAGCTCCATGTTTTTGAGTCCTTCTTGGCTAGTAAATTGATGACTGTTACCTGCAATTCCATAGGTGATACAGCGTAGGAACTGCCAAAAATCTCGCCAACAGGCTTCAGCACGTTCGGGAGGATAAAGGTCATTGCCAGGCTCAGTGATATTGGGAAATTCGGCTAATACCTTTTTCCTCGCATCAGCAACAAGATTAGGAGCTTGATCTCGCAATAATCTGGCTTTTTCTAGCATTAAAGAGAGATTAGGCTCAAGATTTTTAATGCGTTCTAAATCCTCATCTGTGAGATATCGACTTTGATTGTCAGCCTCTTGAAAAATGGCAATTACTTCATCTGAATATAAGTTTTTCCAAGTGGCAAAACTGACAATTCTGGCTTTGGGAATTAATTGCTTTGCTCTTTCACTTAATTGCATAGTCATTAAATTACACTCACGTAATTTACTAGGATAGACTAAAATTATGAGAAAATTTGTTAAGATTTATTACAATTACAGCAGTTTAATGATGGTTGGTACAGGGTTTTGCTTGGGGAATGCTGAGCGCACCACAGAGTTTCGTAACGAAATATTACTTTGTTTGTCAAAAACAGAGACAAGACTTAAGGCAATCCCTTATGATCGCGTTTTGAGGGAAAGATTGAAGGAGCTAGATTTTCATCTATGTTTAAGCCGTTTCAGGAATTCTTAGAAAAAGAACTGTTTGGACGTTTTGTTCTAGAGAGTCGTCCCATTCCCTCTGGGTTGGAATCAGTGGTGAGTGAAAGAGGCAAAAATCCCGCCACGATTCAAAGTTGGTGCTATCAATGTCCCGAATTGCGAAAGATTCGTTACACCTACATTGATGCTGGAGAAACGGCACAAATTTTCAATTGTGTCATTTATCCGAATTATAATTACGATCTGCCCTTACTAGGAATTGATTTTTTAGCTTTTGGACAGAAGAAAATCTTAGTTGTCCTAGATTTTCAGCCTTTATTCCGCGATCGCGCTTACATAGACAAATATATCGGGCCAATGAGCGCAATTAAGGATAAATACAAGGATTTGACTCAAGACTTAGAAATGAAGTTTTACGATGCGAATCAGTATTTTTCCAAGAACTTGCTATTTGCTAAAACTGACGCAGAAACGGTTGTAACTCGTCTTTTGCCAGCCTATCAAGAATATGTCCAGTTGTATTGGCAAATGCTAGATCAAGCCTCCCCGCTTAACACTCCAGAAGAGATTCAGCGGATTGCGAAGGCACAGAAAGATTACGATCAGTATAGTGCGGAACGCGATCCAGCATCAGGGCTATTCGGCAGCTATTTTGGCCATGAATGGTCAGAGCGATTTCTGTATGAGTTTTTGTTTGAAGATGCTGTTCCTTTAGCCGTTCCAGCGGGAGCAAGATAAGTTAAAAATGACTCTTTATCAACCTTTCTTAGATTACGCTATCCCACTGCTAACTGAACGACTTGACTTGGCTCCCTATCCCATTCCCGCAGGTTTTGAACGGAAAGAATCTATAACTGGGAAGGGGAAAAAAGAGCAGTTGGTTGTGACGACAAGTCATGCTTTTAAGTCCTCAAAATTACGGCAAATTCGGGCGGCTCATGTTCAGGGCGGTGATGCTCTTCAGGTACTTAATTTTGTGATTTTCCCCCAGTTAAATTATGACTTGCCCTTTTTTGGGGCGGACTTAGTAACCTTACCGGGGGGACATTTAATTGCTTTGGATATGCAGCCTCTTTTTCACGAGGCGGCTTATCAGAAGCAATACTCAGAGCCAATTTTGCCGATTTTTAACAACTATCAAAAGGAGTTGCCTTGGGGGGGGGATTTTCCCGACGAAGCAAAACCTTTCTTTTCACCTGCGTTTCTTTGGACTCGTCCCAAGGAAACAGAGGCTGTGCAAACTACGGTCTTTGAAGCTTTTAAGGATTATCTTCAAGCTTATCTCGATTTTGTTGAGCAAGCGCAACCTGTCACAGATAGTCAGCGACAGGGAGAGATTCTTGAGGCCCAGCGACGTTATATGAGTTATCGTGCTGCAAAAGATCCCGCTAGAGGAATGTTTACGCGGTTCTATGGTGAGGAGTGGACGGAGGAATATATTCACGGTTTTCTGTTCGATTTGTCACGCCAAATTCCAGAAGTTCAACAATCAGTGTAAATTTATCCTAGCTGATAGCCAAGACTCTGAGCCGTGTTGTTACGAGTAAAAGCATTCCAAGTTCCTAATTCTTTGGGATTGCGACTACAAAGCATGGCTTTCATCTCTTGGGTGAGTCCTTGTGCTAGGGTAAAATCAGCGCCAGCAATACTTTTTAATTGCTCTAAATTTGCCCCGGTTAAGTCAGCCCCTCGTAAATCTGCTCCTTGTAATTCGACTCCAATTAAGATAGCATTCCGTAAATAAGCACCAGTCAGAAATGCATTCTGAAGACTCGCCCCACTTAAAGCGGCTCCCTCTAAATTTGCCCCAGTTAAATCGGCTCCACTGAGATAAGCACCTCGCAGATTACAGCCGTGTAAATCTGCACCTCTGAGGTAAGCTGTATTCAGAAAAGCTCCACTGAGATTGGCTTGGGGGCCAATAGCTCCCGAATTTTTGTAATTCAATCCTTCTGGCCAAAGGGTATGAGCATCATATTGAGCTAATTTTAATTTAGCCTCTTGTAGCTTGGCATCGACTAGATTACAACCCTGTAAATCTGCACGAAAAAGATAGCTTTCTTGTAAATTCGCTCCACTCAAATTGGCATCTCTGAGATGGGCCCTTCGTAAATCAACCCCTTTGAGATTTGCCCCTTGCAAATTGCTTTGACTAAGGTTGGCCCCAATCAAGTTTGCTCCACTGAAATCAATACCAGATAAATCCATCTGGCTGAGGTTGATTCCCTGGAGGTTGGTTTGAGCTAGACTTTTGCCTTGCTGAATGGTTGGCAAGATTTCTGTTGCAGAAAGGGGTTCGGAGAGGAAAGATGAGTGTTGACGAGGTGACATTATATTTTTCTGAAAATTTATTGTTCGAGTTGCTCAAAATTGTCCTGTGTCATTTATCCTAGAATTTGAAGGATTCCAGACTGACGTTTGTTTATTTTTCTTAACCAAAATCAGCTCTGATTCCCAGTTCGGCTAAGCTCAGGTCAAAGCCTAAATCTCCGTTTTTCAATGAGATTTGTCTCAATCCCTCTGATTCCTCTCGTTAAGTTGACACAGAAATGCTGCTAACACCACCTATGACTATGATGGATTTCTTTCGCAAGAGTGAGGGCGTTTGGTTTACTCAGCGAACAGTCCATAATTTTGATACTGCTGGGGCTGATGACTCGGGAGAATCCAATGTCATCGTTGACGTTTTGTCAACAGATGATCCCAGAATTTTAGACGTTTGTCAACAGCAGAATGTCGCTCCCGCTTTAGTTAGTGGGGGATGCAGTTTTATGTGGCAGGATAATTTAGATGATACAGTCCCGAACCAAAACTATGCTGCTATTCTTGTAGATGTGCCTAATCCTAGTAATCCGAGAACGGGCAAGTTTCTGCGAAATCGAGGCTATGTTGAAGGTATTCCGGTCATCGGTGTTTACCATTTTGCGGATGATGGGGTGTTGACTATTGAGACGGAATATGAGACTAATCAAGGACAGGAACGCTGTTGGTTTATTAACGATCATTTTCGGGTACGGGTGATGACTGTGCAGATGAGCAATGGGGTTAAACAAATGGCATACTGTTCTGAGCGTCGTTGTGTTTCTCACTCTGTTTTAGAAGAGATGTTAGAACACAATCGTTTGAGATTTTCTGGGGTGGGTGTGCTGTCACCTTAAAGCGATTTAGGGTTGGGCGGGGGCGGGTTTATGAGATGATTGGTCTTGGGCAATTATTGTTTGTAAAACCCGCCCCTACGGGAATTTGATTTCTTTAACTAGATGCGCCTACTTTTTTTACCTGTTATCAAACTATCAAAACTATGTCTGAAAACGAAGAATTTACACCATCTGATATTGATGAATCTGCCGAAGATTTAACAGAAAATTCAACTCAGACAGATGCTGAAGAATTGGTGGAAGTGATTGCCGAATTTGAGCGGTATCGGGAACGTTTGGTCAGTGAGACGATCGCCGCAGCACAAAAGGCTAAGCTGCCCCAGAAAGCGGCCCTGGCTAAAATTGAGCCGGAACTGGCTCAAATTGATGCTGGACTTGAGAGTCTCCGCACTCAATTGGCGGCTATAACTACTAATAATTAGGTGACAATTATGGTCAATTCTAGTGCTCAATCTCAGGACGATCCAGTTTTATTGGCTCATGGGAAAACAGATGCTTTGCTTCGGGAAGTTACTGAACAAATAGATTTAGATACTTTCGATGCTGATGATTCTGAGATTTTGAAGCGGTTAGTTGAATCTTTGGGAGATTCGCGGGGGATGACTCGACTGCGTTGCGCGGAAACTCTGGCTGAAATTGGTGAAGCGGCGACTCCTTTTTTGTTGGATGGTTTGGCTAATCATGTTAATCCGGTTGTGCGGCGTGGTGCTGCTAAAACTCTGACTTTGATTGCTGATCCGAGTGCGGTTCCTCATCTAATTCATGCTTTGTTGAACGATCAGGATACGGTGGTTAAGGGTTCATCAATTGGGGCGTTGGCGAGGATTGGGGAGCCGTCTGTAAGGTCGTTATTGGATATTTTAGGGTCAACTGATTTGCCGGAAAGTACGATCGGTCATGCGGCTTGGGCGTTGGCGTTTATTGGGGCTCAGGCGAAGGAGTATTTGTATCAGGCGATCGCCTCTGATTCGTCTGTGGTGCGTGGTGCGGTGGTTGGTGCGATCGCCAAAGTTGCACAGGAAGAACCGAAGGCGGAATTATTCGAGATTTTGGTTAAGTCTCTCACTGATGTTGATGTTGATGTGCGTTGTGAGGCGGCGGCGGCTTTAGGAAATCTGGCTTATCAACCGGCAATTCCTAATCTGATTGAGTTGCTAGATAGTAGTGATGGGGAAACTCGCAGGGCGGCGGCTTTGTCTTTGATGAAAGTAGGCGATCGGGCTGCGATCGAACCGCTACAAACTGCATTAGCCAAGGAATCGGAAGCGGCGATTCAAGGTGTGATTAAGTTAGCAATTTCTCAAATTAAGTAACTAAAAATATGACTGAATCTGGAACCGGGCGGATGTTGCTTTCTCATAATTTTGATATGCCAGAAGGTGTTTTTGGGCCCTTGAGTCGGGAAGATTTGACTTTGGCATTTGCTGAGGGTTTAAGTCAATATCCTCAGATTAAATGTCGTCAATTAAATCATGCTCATTGGATGGTAGAAGTTTTATTTTCTACTGAT
>Ga0316607_1000467_pt1 | contig 14492 bp, 12 predicted proteins | sample MIS2016062E_MG_FD_207674 | JGI IMG/M metagenome (GOLD analysis project Ga0316607, IMG submission 207674) | Microbial mat bacterial communities from Middle Island sinkhole, Lake Huron, Michigan, United States - MIS.2016.062E | ecosystem: Environmental > Aquatic > Freshwater > Lake > Sediment...
ATTACTGAAATGTGTCGGGTTGCTAAGGAAGTGCGGATATTTCCTTTGTTGCAGAGTTTTACTGGTGAGGTTTCCGAGCGGTTGGAGCCGACAATTAAAGAGTTAGAAAAAACAGGTTTTTGTGTAGAAATTCAACAGGTATCTTATGAATTTCAGAAAGGTGGAAACAAGATGTTGCGAGTGACTGGGCGAGACTTGTAGGGTGCTTATGGGCGCACCTTACTACTACACAAAGACTCCAGTTTTTGGGTGCGCATTGCGCACCTTACTACTACCAAAAAACTCTACTTGTAGGGTGCGCATTGCGCACCTTACTACTATGCAAAAACTCCAGTTTTTGGGTGCGCATTGCGCACCTTACTACTACCAAAAAACTCTACTTGTAGGGTGCGCATTGCGCACCTTACTACTATGCAAAAACTCTACTTGTAGGGTGCGCATTGCGCACCTTACTACTTTAGTTTAACACACCCGATTGATTAAATTGCTGAGCGTAATAACGAGCGTAGCGATCGCCCTTTTCCAGCAACTCCTCATGAGTCCCCGATTCCATAATTCTCCCTTTTTCCAATACCAAAATTCGATCGGCTTTCCGCACAGTAGCCAAGCGGTGAGCGATAATAAACACAGTCCGATCGCGCATCAATCTTTCCAACGCTTCCTGCACCAAAGCTTCCGATTCCGAATCTAGCGCCGATGTCGCTTCATCGAGAATCAAAATTCGAGGATTGAGCAAAACTGCACGGGCGATCGCAATTCTTTGTTTTTGTCCCCCAGATAAATTTACGCCCCTTTCTCCAACCCAAGTTTGATAACCATCGGGAAACCCACTAATGAATTGATGGGCGTTGGCAATTTCAGCCGCTTCTCGAACATCTTTCAGTTCATAATAAGATTGACCAAAAGCGATATTCTGAGCGATTGTACCAGAAAATAAAATAGTTTCTTGAGGCACAATCCCGATTTGTCGGCGCAGCGTATTTAATGTCACATCTTGAATATCAATCCCGTCAATTAAAATCTGTCCCGCTTGCGGATCGTAAAATCTGGGTAACAAGTTTACTAAAGTAGTTTTCCCGGCACCAGATGCACCTACGAGGGCGATCATTTCTCCGGGAAGTACCAGCAAACTCATATTTTGCAAAATCGGAACCCCCCCTAGCCCCCCCTTATCCAGGGGGGGTTGAGGGGGGTAGGCAAAATTAATGTTGCGGTATTCGACTTTTCCGGTAACATGGGGAAGTTCGATCGCCGCTGGCTTTTCGATTACTGTTGGTTGAATTGCTAATAGTTCAAAAATGCGATCGCTAGAAGCCTCTCCCTGCTTGAAATCGCCGTAATTAGCAGTTGTAATGGCGATCGGATCAATTAACAGCGCCACTCCTGCTATGTAACTGATAAATTGAGTCCCTGTGAGATTACCTTGAGCAATTTGCCAACCTCCCAGGAAAAATAGCAAAATCACGCTAATTGCTTCTAGAAAGCCAACTACGACAAACTGAAGTGCTTTTACTCTTTCTGACAAATACTTAGCGCGGCGGTTTTGTTCCGCTTCTTCTGCAAAGCGGGAAATTTCGTATTCTTCAGCCACAAACGCTTTGATTAAACGAATGCCGCTGAATACTTCTGTCAGCAAAGCTGATAAATCAGAAATGCGATTTTGACTTTGCCGTGAGTAATTGAGCAATCTCTCTCCAAACCAGCCAATTAATATTGCCATCAGCGGTGCAATTATCAATGCACCTAAAGTTAATTGCCAGTTGAGATAAATCATATATCCCATTACCACAATTAGCTGCAAAATACAAGGAATAAACTGATGAAAAAATTTATTTATGACTTCGCCAATCCGGTCAATATCTTCAGTTAAACGATAGGATAAATCTCCTGTTTTGGCAGTTTCAAAGTAGCCTAGATTTAGATGTTGCAGGTGTGTATAGACTTTTTTTCGGAGTTCTAAAGCAATAGTCAAAGCAGCTTTTGCCATGAGCGTATCTTGACCGTACTGGACTATACCGCGAATCAGAAATATAATCGCACTGAGTGCGGCAATTTGAGCGAATCCTTTTAAATCTCCTTTACCTACAAATTTTGCTGTTTCGCCAACTAGCCACGCTATGATCGGCCAAAACACGGTAAATACTAAGGTACAAGCTAATGCTTTACCGATGGTTTGTTTTTGCGGCCGGAGGTAGGGTAAGATTTGCCAATAAGTCGATCGAGTTTTCAAGATATTTTGCCCTCGCAAGTTCTGTGAGATTCTAAGCCAGAATATGATAGCAGCGATCGGGCAAATATCAAAAATCATTCTTGAGCATCTGCATGAGTTGCGCGTACCTGAGCCCCCGCGACAACTGCTCCCCGAAAGGTGGCGGACTTTCCCGGTTCAATAGCAACTGGTTGAGCCTCGATAAATCCGTTGTCAATTAAATTGCCTGATTCGTCTAAAACTTCATAGTTGACTTTGACATTTTTGACAATTTTACAGCCTTGATTGATGATTTTGCCACTGAAAAAAATGCCGTCGTAATTTACGTTAGTGATTGAAACTTTGGCGGCAATATTGGCACCTGGAATACAATTTTGAGAATTTATTAATCCTGGTTTTTTTTCGCACAAATTGCCCAAGTTTACTATTTTGCCGTCTGATGTTTTCATGTAGCAAAACGGTTCGTCAATTTCGGAGTTTTGGGCCAGGAGATTTGCAGTATCTGCCAGCAAAGGGCGAGCTGATAGGAGCGCTGTTAGTAGAATTGATAAAGTCACGAGCCCATGTAAAATTTTCATTACTTTCAACGCTATTATTTGAGATACCCGACAACTTCTGCGAAGTCGGGGATCTGGGTATTCTGTTTTTTGAGTGGTTCGACTACGCACGCACCACCGTTGCTCACTTATCTTATAATCCTCTAATTCCCGTTCCCATAATTCTTAGCTCCCGGAACTTTTCGACTTGGACGACGACTGTTCAAACTGCTGGCAATTCGAGTTTTCAAAGCATTAGCCGAAGCTGTCAAGCCCAAGTCTTGCAAAATTTCCAAAGCCGCCCTTTGGCCAGTTTCGCAACCTCCTTCCATGTAACCTTGATTTTCTAGGGAAGTGTGTTCTCCGGCAAAATATAAGTTCCCAACTTGTTCGCCTTCTACTGTGTACATTTGCGTCCATTGTCCGACTAAATAGCAGGCATAAGAACCTTTTGAAAAACGTTCTCCCGGCCAAAAAGCTCGCACAGCTTTTCCCGTTCTTAAGTTTTTCACGCCGGGAAAGACTCTTTCAAATTGTCCTAAAAATCTTTGTGCTTGGTCTTCAGGAACTCCGCTACCCATTGCCAAACCTTGTCTGCCTCCGGTAAAATTAGTTACTAAACCGTTAGCAGTAGGAGCAAAAGGTGTAGCTTCCCAGGTGTTTTGAAATCCTAAGTCTGTAAACACAGAAGCAGTGGATTGATAAACTTCTCGCCAAATGCGGCTGCGGTAGCCAGTAACTAATTTAGAATTAGTACCGTAACCCAATTGCTCGATCGCCCGTCGCTTCGGTTGCGGCAAAGGCACATTGATCTTAACCTCTCGCAGAGTGCTGAAGGGCAAAGTTAACAAAACTCGCTCGTAAGTGCGATCGAAGGTACTTTGTCCCGATCGCAAACTGACTCGATAACGCCCATCCGGCAAAATAGTAATCGCTTCCAAAGCCGTTCCCACTTCGATCGAACCAGACAATTGACTTGCTAAACGGTTGACAATTTGACTATTGCCTCCGTCAATTTGATAACGCTTATCGCTGTCGCCGTACAAACTAAAATTATCAGCTTGAGCAGCAATTAAAAACAACAAATTTAAGACCGACTGTTCCTCGACATCTCGACCATATTCAGTCACGTAAGCAATGCGGAGCAACTGTCGGATCACCGTGCTAGTCTCAGCTTTTTCTAGATATTCAGCAATTGAAATATTGTCTAATTTTTCGGCTGTTTCTGTAAAATCAAGATAGCTAATGTTACCTCCAACCGCCCGCAAATCTCCTTGAATCTTACTAGCTAGTGGTGCCAAATCTGCGATTAATTGCTGAACAGAAAATCGGCGTCCTTCCAAGAAAAAAGCATCCTTGACAAATCCACTCTGGACTTGAGCTAAGTCGATCGCCCGCAAGCCCAATTCCGTCGCCAGCGAAATCAAATTAGTATGGCCGCTATCAATAAATTCTCCTCCCAAATCCGCCGAAATCTCCGTTCCAGCCACCTTTGGCACAGTCCGAATCCGCCCCCCCACGCGGTTGGTTGCCTCGATTAGATCGGCGCGCACGCCCCCCTGGCGCAAGCGATAGGCCGCCGTCAAACCAGCAATCCCTCCACCCACAACCAAAATGGGCGATCGACCTTGCTGTTGAGCAAAAACCCCCTCTCCATACCCTGTAAAAGTCGCAGCAGCGACTGCTCCCGCAGCAGCCAAGCCCCCGTGCAGCAAGTGGCGACGAGATATGGGAAAATTGGCAGTGCGATCTGAGATCATCCCCAGCAGTTCGTCAGCCGGAATGCCCGTTTCCATTGATTTCTGGGCAATGCTCGAAGCGTGGCGCAGCATTGCCATCAGTGCAGATTTAGCCATAATTCTAGACACTCTCACGAAAGTTTGATGTAAACTGTATGCTGGATTGAATTTGATTATGCACTTACCCGCCTGAATCCAGAGAGATTGTTTTTAATAATGCTAACCCTCAGAACACTATTCGACAGCAAATTTTACCTCGAAAACAACCTCGATGTCGCCGTAGCAGTTGCCAGAGGGACTGTATCGAGTCCCTTCGATCACTACCAAAAAATTGGCAAATTTGAAAATCGCGATCCTAATCCCCTGTTCGACGCCAGCTATTATTTAGAAACAAATACAGACGTAGCGGTATCAGCCAAACTCAATGGCTTTTCAGCCGCCGATCACTTTATTGCATTCGGTCAATTTGAAGTTCGCAGCCCCAACCCTTTATTTGATGTTAATTTTTATATAACCAGCAATCCAGACCTTCAAATAGCAGTCCAAACCAATCAAGTTACAGCCTTTCAACACTTTTTGAAATACGGTCAATTTGAAAACCGCAAGCCCAGTGCTTTCTTCGACCCCAGTTTTTATCTAGAAAAGTACCCGCTGGTAGCGGCAGCCGTCACAAACGGAGCTGTTAAAAGTGCGATCGACCATTACATTCAATTTGGTCAATCAGAAGGACTTTTGAGCACTCTCCCCGCTCCTGACGATAATTTAAATCGAGCTAAAAACCTGGGGGTTTTGACAGAAGCTCAAAATTTCACTGATTTTGTGGGCGCTAATGAACCAGCAGATATTTACAGTTTTATCCTGAATACTCCGAGCCTTTTCAGCTTAACACTCGATAGTTTGAGCGCCGATGCTGATGTAGAATTAATTCAGGATCTCAACGGTAATGGCGCAGTTGGATTAGACGATATTATTGCTTCCTCTAATAATTTAGGTACGGCTTCAGAACAGATTGTCAGTCCTGGAGCTTTGCCGGCGGGTACTTATTTCGTGCGCGTTTCTCAATTTCAAGGCGATGTAAATTATAGCTTGAGATTGATATCCGCTCCCTCAGAAATACCGCCCAAAAATTAAGGAGTCAGGAGTCATGCGATTTGAGATTTGAGATTTGAGACTGAGCCCACGGATTCATCTGGGGGCTTGTGATAATCCCACGTTAGTTTGAGACACCGTGGGTTATATATTTTCATCCAGCAAAGACAATAAAGCTCCTTTGTGATGGGCTATATAAGCCACTGGATTCTTAGTTTTGATCGCCTTACCTTCTGCCACTGCTCTTTTTAACCACAGCCGCATTTGCCCTATTTGAACATCCAGAACTGCCGCAATAGATTTATCATCTAACGGTTGCTCTAAATGACTGAGAATTAAGGGTAAAACAGCTTCATAAATATCTTTTGGACCAAATTTGACCGCTGGTGTTTTCCCCTGTGCGATCGCATCTTGCGAAGTTCCATTAGATGCAATATCTGTTTCTTGAGAGGTTGGCACTTCGACTCCTGTTTTTGTAGGTACAATTTCCGATCCGGAGTTTAACAGCACTTGATTTACTGCAAGATCCGATGTGAATGAGTGTGTCACTTCCACATCTGTAACCGCGGCTTCAATTTCTAACAGCGCACTTTGCTGTTGTGGGTTTTTCCAGGTTTCTATTGCAGTTTCGATCGCTCCAAATTCAGGTGTACCCGCCGACAAAAGTTCCCTTAATTGTCCTTTTAATAAACCAGCAGGTATAGCTGGCAAAGGTTTTGCTCCCCGTTTCAGCAGTTGTTGGTTCCCTTCTGGTACAGCACCATCTATCTGCACAAAAACCGGGATATCTTTTATCTTTTCTAACGCTTCTATTGCACCCGCCCAAGTACCGCCCGTACCTCCCGAACAACTTACTACAAGGGCGCGATCGGCTAAGGCATAAATATATTTGTTTCGTCCCATCGCATTCCCAACATTAAAACCAGCATTGGGATCGCAAGCAGATACTAAAGTTAGTCTACCTTCTTTAATGCCAGCGCGATATTTTCCAGCAACAGCCGCTTTAGCCAAACTGTCAGCCAGTACACCAATAGCCGTTCCTCCCGCCTCCAGCGCGCTTAACATTGCCGCCGTATCTACCCCACGCGCACCACCGGAAATTACCTGCATTTCTTGTTCAGCGCAAGTTTGTGCAACTCTCTGAGTGCGATCGAGTCCTTCTTCATCAATATCGCGAGAACCAACAATAGCTAATCCTCCCTGAGATAGCAATTTTATGTTGCCAATTCCATAGAGAATTGCTGGTGCTAAATGTTGCAATATTTGCTTGAGGCGCTTGGGATATTGAGAGTCGCTTCTTCCTAATATCCACAGCCCTTGACTCGTCCATTTTTCCACAGCCAAACTTAGCATTACCCCTCGTTGTAATAATGCCGAAATTCTGTAAAAATCAAGCTTATTTACCGGAATTGATTGTAACAAATTTAAACAAGTTGGATGCAGTAAATCGGCTGGGCGCTTCTGATTTTCGCGCAGCCAACCAGCCAAGGAATTATATTCGCCAAGCGTTAGGGGGTGAGGTTCTGTTTGCCGATTTTGCCCGAAGCTAGCGCACAAGAGTAAAATTGCTTGAGTATCGGGTGGTAGTACATGATTCATATATCTAATCGGCGAGAGAGTTGAGGGATAATGCTAGAGGAAAAACTGACTTGCTACCAGCTTGACGTAAAAGTGCCGCAATGACTGTAAAAGTCCACCGGGAATCTACCATATCGTCAACTAAGAAAACTGTTCCTTTTATTCCTTCCCCAGTATCGATCGCAAATGCACCATCCAAATTATGAGCTTGCTGATAACTGTTATTCATCTCTTTTTGAGGTTGTGTTTGATGAATTTTCCGAATGACTGACTTAAAGGGCAAATTTAATCGCTTAGCCAGCTTTTGTGCAAAATTCGGTACTAAATCGGGGCGATTTAAAGAAGGTACGCAAGTCACCCAAGTCGGGAAGGGTTGAGGTTTCCAGCGCTGAATCATTTCAAAAGCTCCCTCAACCAGTGCATCATCAAAATTATTATCCCGATACTTACCCAGTTTAACTAATTCTCCCCAACCTGCGTCGCCCCACAAAGACAGCGCCCGGCCGGATTCTGCTATTAAATTAGGTTTAATATTTCCTGAAAAATGGTAAGTTGGCAATGCTTCTGAAGGCCATCGCTTGCGGGGATCGATAATGCGATCGCACCGCCGCAGGTACTGAATTGCTTGATTTACCCTTTCCAGAGAAGGGGTTTCTGGGAGTAAAGGCTTACCCAAACACACAGCACATTTGCCACAGTTAGTTGGATTGGGGTCATCTAATTCTCTTGCGAGAAAAGCCATGAGGCATTGTTGGTTTTCGCCCATATATTCTCGCATTCTGTCTTGTTCTTGGCGGCGAATTTGCGTCAAACGTTCGATTTTATCAGTGTCTGGCTGATAGTCAACTGGGGTAGCATACCACTTGGAATTTTGCTTGATTACCGGGGCTGGTGATTCGAGAGACAGCAGTTTTAAAACTTTCTCAATTTGCCCATTAGACAAATTTATTTTTTGTTCTAACTGGGGAACAGATAAGCCGTTATCTGCTTGGTTAAGCGCGATTAAAACTTCCTGCGTATGGGCTTGTGGAGGAAAGGCTGTTCTGATAAAATAGTTGGTAATGTCGTCATCTTCATCGCCGCTTAAAAGGATACCATAGGCTTGTTCTACGGCTCTACCCGCTCGCCCTACTTGTTGATAATAATGAACAACGGAACCAGGACGTTGGTAATGAATGACGAATCCTAAATCGGGTTTATCAAAACCCATTCCTAAAGCTACAGTTGCAACTAACGCTTTAATTTCGTTGTTGAGAAGTTGGTCTTCTAAGGTTTGCTTCTCTAGATTTTCTAGATTACTATGGTAGGTTTTAGCATCAATTCGTTGACTTATTAACCAGTCAGCAACCCGTGAGGCATCTTTGACAGTTAGGGTGTAAATGATGCCACTTCCCGGTAAGTTGGGCAACTGTTCTGCTAACCATGCCATTCTTGCTGCTGAACTTCCCAGAGCGATATTTTGGAGTTGCAAGCTTTCTCTGATTAAGTTGCCTCTGATGACGCGGAGATTTGCACTTAATTGCTCGACAATATCGTTAACAACTCGGTTATTAGCTGTAGCGGTTGTGGCTAAAACTGGTACGTTTTGAGGCAGGGCTTGCAAAATTCGGACAATCCGGCGATAATCCGGTCTAAAATCATGCCCCCAGTCGGAAATGCAGTGGGCTTCATCGACCGCAAATAGCCCAATCTTCTGAGAAATTGGTAACAGAATGGTGTTTGTAAAATCTTCATTGGCGAGTCTTTCGGGGGAAATTAAGAGAACATCTATTTGTCCTGCTAGTAACTGAGTTTTTACAAGTTGCTATTCCTTTGTATTACTGGAGTTAATTGTTGCTGCTTTAACGCCAATTCGTTCGGCCGCGACAATTTGGTTTCGCATCAGAGCGAGTAGAGGTGAAATCAAGATCGTGGGGCCAGATCCTCCATCTCGTAGCAGCCGAGTTGCTAGAAAATAGACTAAGCTTTTGCCCCAACCTGTGCGCTGTACCACGAGCAGTTTCGATCGCTCTTCGATTAACGAGGCGATCGCTTCCCACTGTCCCTCTCGAAAGTCAGCTTGTATGTTATTGAGGGCTTTCTGGAGAAGCGATCGCGCCCGATCTTTCAATTCTACTGTCATATTGCTAACCTGTTGGCGAAAGCTCCTGATTTTTTTTAAATTTGGTGCTAAATAAAAATAACAGGACTAATTACCAACATGATATCACCAACTACCCAAGTCTTAATTCGTATGATCTGGGTCTTCAGGAGAAGGCAGAGATTGAATAGGAGCCGGAGGCCAATTAGACCGACTTCTGATTAGAGTAGTGGACACCAAAGCATAGCCTAAAACAGCAGGAAGCACGATCGCACTCAGAAACACGATCGCCCCCGCCCACGTCATAGCATTCGACATCGGGCCATAATGAGTGCGATAAGGGTCAAACGGTGGCAAATTCGACCTCTGAGTCTCCCGCAGTGCGATCGCACGCTGGAAGCGCACCCGCCTGTCATCCAGCTTTTCTAGCAAAATCCAGCCAACTTCCGCCTCTTCTCGGCACAGCCGATGAAAAACAGCAGGATTGCGAAATAAATCCCTACTAGCCCGCACAATCTTATACTCCCAAACCATCAAATTAGAATCGTTACTATCAGGTTTAGGATTCCCATTCAAGGGCGCTTTATCTCGCGCAGAGACATTTTCTTCTTGAGATTCATACCTAGTCAAAACTTCCTCCTCCTCCTCGGATTTTTGCCCCGTCACCAATTCCTCGTGGCTCACAAATACACCAGCGAGCGCAGCCTCCAAGCCGAGACTGCCAACCATCAAACTCCAAATCAGAATTTCTACCATACTAGGAATTAAAACTTAAAAATTAACAACTAAACAGAGACATTGACTGTTAATTTTTAACTCTCAATCTTGCATTTTCAAATAGCCTTCCACCAAACAATCTGCACCAATCGTGCGCCAAGAAACTCGCTCTAAAGTTAGAGCCTCAGTCATTGCTGCAAACCCCAAATCCCCGACGGGAGTTGGAGCCGCAGCACCCCCGATAATTTTAGGAGCAATAAAAGCCATAATTTTTTGCACAGCACCTTCTGCAATTGCTTTTGCTGCCAAAGTGCCGCCACACTCCCAGAGCACTGACATAAAAGATCGATCGTACAAATAAGCCATAACCTTAGCCGGCGTCAACGGCGAGAGCTCGACAACTTCCACCCCTTTTGCGATCAAAAATTCCTGAAATTCGCGATTAACCCCCGGCTCAGTCAGCACCAAAGTGCCCGCCACAGAGGTTTCCCACAACCAAGCCGACTTCGGCAAATCCAGAGTGCGGCTCATCACCACTCGCAGAGGATTGTTCCTATCTGGTTGGTGGCTCGTCAGTTGGGGATTATCCAGACGCACCGTATTTCCGCCAACAATCACAGCATCGCAGCCGACGCGCACCTTGTGTACTTCGCTCCGAGCTTCCTCGCCTGTTACCCAAGTGCTATGACCGGCACTGGTAGCAATTTTACCGTCTAAAGTCATCGCATATTTCAAAATTCCTAAAGGCCGACGGTACAAAATCCGGTGGACAAAAGCCTCGTTCAGTTTTTGACAAGCTTCCCCTTCCACCCCCGTCACAACTTCAATTCCCGCTGCCCGCAATCGAGCCAGCCCGCTCCCAGCTACCAAGGGATTCGGATCTACCATCCCAGCCACTACTTTTGCCACCTTGGCCGCGATTAAAGCTTCGGTACAGGCAGGAGTCCGCCCGTAGTGGTTGCAGGGTTCTAAGCTCACGTAGACAGTTGCACCCTCGGCGAGTTCCCCCGCTTCTCGGAGTGCAAAAACTTCGGCGTGAGGTTGACCCGCGCCGGGATGAAACCCTTCGCCGACAATCTTGCTATCTCGCACGACTACGGAACCTACTAGGGGATTGGGAGCTGTTTTGCCTAGGGCGCGACGGGCTAATTCTATGCAGCGACGCATCATTGCTCGATCGAACTCTTGAATTTGGCTATTTTCGAGTTTTTTGATGTCTTGGTGTTGCTCCTTAGCTTCTGTGACGATCGCTTCTTTATCCGCCTGAAAAGTTTCCATGAGATTTTGCTATGATATTTAATCCTGAGTGTATGGTATAAGTTTGATGTTAATTTTGCCTGCAAGTCCACCGAAGAATTGCTGCTGGCAGCAAATTATACAGTACGAGTATTAAACAGGAATCTGGTGCGCGTGGCTCGATCGCACCCAAAGCAAATAGCTTTAATCTTAAAAAGAATAGCAGGCACTGCAAAAATAAAAAACAAAAACCATGAGTCAAGACATGAAACGGGAGTTTGCCAGCCGCGAAGCATTAATTGCCTACCTGCGCGAACACTTCCCCCAAGCTGATGCCCCGCTTTCGTCACGTAACCGCAACCCTGGGCGCAAAGCTGCGCTGAAAGCACTGCAACAAGTAGAGGCCGGCAAGTATGCGTCAACCCGCAATTTCCTCAACGGCGCTGTAACGCGATTGTCTCCTTATTTGCGCTACGGCTTGTCTTTAAATAACATTTAAATAACATCTGAGCCTTGCAGAGGTGCGGGATGCCGTGCTTGGGAGGAGCAGTTGTTTCCCGAGGGAGAAAAGGTCGATCGGAGTGGCGGTTCTAAGAGTTGGGATCGTCCTAAAAAATGTCGCATAAATTAAAAATTTATGGGTGATTTGTTATTAGTTATTTGACGGTTGACAGACAACTAACAAATAACAAATAATTCCTAACCACTCACCATTTCAAGAACCTTTCAAACGCTGCAATAGCCATTGAAATCTAGATTCAGCCAAGTCTGGAGGATCAACATTTTGCTGGGTGGGACGCTCGTCATCGGGGTGTTCATATATTAAATAATCCCCCTTTTCGCCAAAGCGCTTGACAGTATCTCGCAGTCTATAGGACAGAAATTTGGTAATCGCCCGATAAAACCGTAGGGAAAAAAGCACGTCTTGCTCTAGTTTTTCTGTTAGCAGTCGCCTCGGAATTGATAGGATCAGGCACTCTTCTATGGCGGTGACGGTAGCAGAAGGAAGCCTCCCGTCTACAAAAGACATTTCCCCCAACACTTCCCCACAAATAATTTTGCCAATTTCTTTGTCGCCTAAAGATGATACAGAAACGCTTAAAGTTCCATCCAGAACAATGTACAGGGCGTCTAAGGGCTGGCCTTCGGTGATTAGTATTGTGCCGGCTTGGACTTTGGTGCGCTTACCGTTGGCGAGCATCCAATCTATGTCGCGATCGCTCAATTCACCTAATATAACTAGAACTTTGCTCATACAGTAAGTTTACAATGATCTGCTTTCTATTTTGTTAACTAGGAAATAAAGGATACAAGCGTCTCCCGTATCGGAGGGAGCGAAAAAAAATTCTTGAGCGATCAATTTTACTGAGAGGATAGCAAATTTTACACGATTTTAATCAAATTTACTAATTTTGACCCGCTCGAATCGCCACCCCCGATCGGAGCAGTGCTATTCTACATTAATTGTCGGCGACAGCGCAGCAGCGGATCTAGTTAGTTCAAATTTTGTTAGGGGCTGCTGCGTCAGCCGATTTGAGATTTGAGATTTGAGAATTACTCCCGTCAGCCTGCGATTGCTTTTGGTCAATAAATTCTCCCCATCTCCCTGGACCCGCTCTCCCTGAGCCCGCTCTCCCTGAGCCCCGCGCCCGACTCTAAATTCAACAGCATCTGGATCAAATCCCTCCCTAGGATTGATTTTTAGCCCGTGGAACGGTAAATTAAAATTAAGCCCTAAATGGGCCGATGGTTCTTCAAGCAATCGCCTTGAGAGTTGACTCTTAAACCGTTGAGTGCCAATCTAGGAACAAGACAACTCATATTTGTGTCATTTAGAACCGACCAAATGTAACTGAGGTTGGGAATCCCCAGCTAATTGCTTCGCCATTTAGTGGCGGGAGTATGTCAAACTTTTAACACACTAGATGATTGAGGAGTGTCTATGAATAGCCTATTTTCCAAGTCGGCTTGTGCGTTAATAAATCTTGCAGCTCTAGCTGTTTGTTGCACTGGCCTCTCAGCTCAAGCTGAAACTGGAAACTTGCCCGCTGCGGATACAACTGCAACTTTTCCCGCTCAAAACATTGACCAATTTTCTGAGTCGGTGGTAACTTCAGTAATTAAACCCGATGCAGAAACAACTGCTACTAATAAAAAAATTGATTCTATCAGTTCGATCGAACTAAATGCCGGAGTCAAATCTGAGTCAGAACCAGCTATTGCAGCAGCCTCGCAACCGACTGCAAACTTGCCAGCATCTGCTGCGGCACCGGAAACACCGGAAGCAGTAAAATCTGAAATTGCCCAGATGCAAAATCAGGAAAATACATCCATTGCTGCTGACATGAAAAACTCCGAATCAACAGCTACCGCCGATCATAGCGTCAATGTTCAGCCATCCGCTGAGACGGCCAAAAAGGTCGATCGACCTAGCTCAATCGTCAAGAGCGAAAATTCCGAATTGACAGCAACCCAGGATGAAACAGAGGTCAAAACAGCAGAGGAAGTATTAAAAACTCCTGTCAGCACTTCAGCATCAGCCCTGACAAACCAGCCACAAGTTGCTGAAAAATCGGAAACAGCCTCTGAAACACCCGATCGAAAAGTAGCACAAGTTGACATCAGACCCGGAAGAGCTACCCGTTCTGGCCCCAGCTACGTCGGTATTGGCGGCAACCTCGGTTTTGGTGGAGATTCCGCCTTGGGCGACACTTCATTTGCGATTCTTAGCAAAATTGGTTTGACGAGCAATATCTCCGTGAGACCAACTGTTTTGTTTCGCGACAACTTAACTTTTCTGGTTCCCGTTACCTACGATTTTGGATCTGGAGATGCAGTAGAAGTCAGCGATGATTTTGTGATTACTGCTGCTCCTTATGCAGGTGCTGGCGTGGCACTTTCTATAGGCGACAACAGTAGTTTTGGCTTCCTGATTTCGGGCGGCGTAGATGTGCCACTGTCGAAGAATTTTACAGCAACGGCAGGCGTGAATATTGGTTTTCTCGACGGTGCTGAAGCGGGATTGTTAATCGGTGTTGGCTATACGTTCCCGAATATTGTTAGATAGTTTTGCTATTTGAGCAAAGGCACTGCAAGTAAATTATGTGGGGTTGGCTGTAGGAATACGGTCAACCTTTTTTTTGATTGAGAACTTACATATTGATTTTTGTAGGACTTAGGCAAGAGAGCAACTTTTACACTATTTGTGCGGGTAAGGTGCGCAATGCGCACCCTACAGATAGTGTCTGTGCGTCCAGATATAGTAAGGTGCGCAATGCGCACCCTACAGATAGTGTCTGTGCGTCCAG
>Ga0316607_1000468_pt1 | contig 14469 bp, 6 predicted proteins | sample MIS2016062E_MG_FD_207674 | JGI IMG/M metagenome (GOLD analysis project Ga0316607, IMG submission 207674) | Microbial mat bacterial communities from Middle Island sinkhole, Lake Huron, Michigan, United States - MIS.2016.062E | ecosystem: Environmental > Aquatic > Freshwater > Lake > Sediment...
AGGCTAAAGAATAAGTTTCGCGTAAGCGATTAGATACTTCCACACAGAGTTTAAGTGCTTTTTCAGCAATTTCGATTGATAAATGGGCTAAACTACCGCTTGTGCTAATCAGGGCCCGCTGGAGGATTTTTTCGCGCGGCAGCCCAACGACTTCAATTTCAGTCAAAAGCGTTTCAAAGTGGGCGATGAGCGTTGCAGAAGTTTCGGTCTGGAGGGCAGCTTCGTCGGCGGGAATAAGGCCCCAAACCAGCGTGCCAGGGCGTTGGAAAAACCCAGGCAAAAAGACGGCATGCGCTAAAATGGCCGAACTATCATAATAGGCATCAAAAACCAAGACTTCCACGGAGGTTTGTAAAACGGGAGTCCAATCGCTCTTCCCGCGTAAAATCAAGCCCCGAAAACCCTTGACCGCCGCAAAAACTCGCTCTAAAGCTTCGATCCCTTGCTGCCAACTGATGGGACAAAAAGGCGAATAGCAAACATCCAAGAAAGGTTCTTCTACACAAAACAAGACTTTATTCGTAAGATTGGCTAATTGGTTAGTTTGCCACGCCGCTTTAAGCGCTAAATGCTGAATGATCGCATCCAAAAGCATCGGATTATAGAGTAAAGGCCGTTTTTGGTCATCGGTTAATTGCAAAGCCAGACTGATTGGCCCTAACAAATGGCCGCTGATCGCTCGAACCTCAAGCCAAGGCCCTGGCATTCGTAATAGCTCAGTGAGACCTGCAGCATCTTCGCCGCGCATTGCCCCAAAAACCAGATCGCCTTGGAGATAGGCTAAAGCAAGTTGGTCAAGTTCCGCTTCAGCACAAGGGCGCTCAAGGTGGGCTTGGCCCGTCAGCTTGTCCAGCACCAAGCCTGGAAAACCTGCACTACTTTGCAGAAAAGATTGTTCCCGCACGCTGCGCTGGGGAAGCTGCGGCCAGGGCAAAACCGTCGCCGAGTTCTGAAGCAGAAACTTTAGAGCCTGACTTGGGTCGCGGTAGGGCAAACCACTGGGCGCAATGGGAAGGCAAGCAGGTTGAAAAGACCACGGCATGAAGTAATAAAACTAACTATTACGCTGCAAAGCTTCGGTAAAGGGCGGATAAAGTACGCCTTTTTCAGTAATGATCGCCGTGATTAGCGCGTTTGGTGTAACGTCAAAGGCTGGATGAGCCGCAACTACGCCTTTGGGCGCGATTAAATGCCCTTGAATATGCGTTACTTCTTCAACTGAACGCTCCTCAATCGGGATTTGTTCCCCACTTTGCAGGGTTAAATCAACCGTTGAGAAGGGCGCAGCGACGTAAAAGGGGATCTTATGATACTTGGCTAAGACGGCCAAGCTATAAGTACCAATTTTATTAGCGACATCCCCATTGGCAACGATGCGATCTGCCCCCACAATGATGCAATCTATGACTCCGCGTTGCATCATAAAGCCGGCCATATTATCGGTGATGAGGGTTAGCGGGATGCCCGCTTGCTGCAATTCCCAAGCCGTGAGCCTGGCTCCCTGGAGGAAAGGCCGCGTTTCGTCAACATAAACGTGTATTTCGCGCCCATGGCTATGAGCCGTGCGGATGGGGGCTAACGCCGTCCCGTAGCCCGCTGTCGCCAAACCGCCTGCATTGCAATGCGTCAGAACGTGGCCACGGGCGGGAATCAGCGGTGCGCCATAATGCCCAATCGTGTGGCACATTTCTAAATCTTCATTCAGCACCGCATGAGCTTCTTCAAGCAGCTTTGAACGCAGAGTCTCTAGCTTTTCACTAGTTTCGGCAAGCTCACTAGCCAGAGATTGAGCATATTTCAACAGCCGCGTTGTTGCCCAGCTAAGATTGACCGCCGTCGGGCGTTGGGAATCCAGGAAAACTTTTGCGGCCTCTAACTCTGTAAGCATTTCATTGGCACTGGAAGCGGTGCTTCTTTGCGCCACCAACGCCATCCCATACGCGGCGGTACATCCAATCGCGGGCGCACCACGCACTTGCATCGTTTTAATCGCATCGCCAACCGCAACCAGCCTCTGGCAACGCACCGTGACTTGCTGGTGGGGCAACAATAGCTGGTCGACCAAACAGACCGCCCCATCATCCCACCAGACAGTTCGTAGTTCATTTGTCTTCATTGATTGAGTTTCTGGAATTTCATTACAAAAAGAGCCTACCCGCCCCGTCTGGCGAGAGGCTATTTCAAGCAAATAGTGCGCTTCACGATAAACATGATGCGCGATTATAGCATGGCTAGGGACAGAGTGCAACTTAACTTTGGATGTTACGAAGGTAGAGAAAAATAGGATAGGCTTCGAGCCTGGCCCAGACTCCGCTTGTGGTATCATACTCCGCAGGAGCCAACCGTTTAGGCCTTAAAGGAGTCTTTCATGGCCGCCTTCACGCTTTCGCCTGCTGACCCCGCGATTAAAGCCTATTATGATGATTTGCAAACCTATCGCCATCAGCAAGTCACCAATGAACTGAGTATCCGCCCAGCCTTCGCTGCTTTATTGAAAGCTGTATCCACAAAAGTCGCTTGGACTTTGATTTTAGAGCATAAGCTTGATGATAGTCGCGCTCGCCCCGATGGAACTTTGTTTGATAATCTGCGGATTCCGCGTGGTTATTGGGAAGCCAAAGATACCAAAGATAACCTTGAAACTGAGATAATTAAGAAAATAGATAAGAAATACCCTACGTTCAATATGATCTTTGAGAATAGTGAATATGGCATTCTCTACCAAGATGGGCAGCGCGTCTTGGAAGCCGATTTGCGCCACAAAGAGCAATTAGCGACCTTGCTTTCGCGCTTTTTTACGTACACAGGCGAGGATATTCAGAAGTTTGAAGCCGCCGTGCGCGAGTTTCAAGCGCGGATTCCCCTTTTAGCGCAAGGTTTAATCCACCGTATTGACGAGGAATTCAAGCAAAACGTTGCTTTCGGCAAAGCGTTCAATAAGTTTCATACCCTTTGCCAACAGGCTTTGCACAAAGCTACCAGCCGCGAAGTCGTCGAAGAGATGCTCGTGCAACATCTCCTTACCGAAAGGCTCTTTCGCACGGTTTTTGATAATCCTGATTTCGTGCGCCGCAATGTCATCGCCGCTGAAATTGAAAAAGTCATTACAACGCTGACGAATCGCGCCTTTAAGCGCAGCGACTTCCTCGGCGATCTCAATCAAATCTATCTGACCCTGGAGGATAATGCCAAACGCATCGAAGACTTTAGCGCCAAACAACCTTTTCTCAATGTCGTTTACGAGCGTTTCTTTCAAGGCTTTTCCGTCAAACAGGCGGATACGCATGGCATCATCTATACCCCGCAACCAATTGTCGACTTTATGTGGAACAGCGTGGAAACGATTTTACAGCAAGAGTTTAACCTGACCCTGGCCGCGCCCACGGTGCAAATTCTTGACCCGTGCGTCGGGACAGGCAACTTTATTCTCAATTTGCTCAACCGCCTTTCGCGCAAAGACCTCCAGCGCAAATATGAAAACGAAATCTTTTGCAACGAGGTCTTACTCTTACCGTACTATGTCGCGGCGTTAAACATCGAACATTGCTATTTTGAACTAATGAAACAGTACCGTACTTATCCTGGCATCTGTTTGGTGGATACCTTAAACCTGGCCGAAAGCCCGCAACTGGATTTCTTCAATGAAGAAAACAGCGAGCGGGTGGCCCGCCAAAAAGCTGCGCCGCTGACCGTGATTATTGGCAATCCGCCGTATAACGTGGGGCAAATAAGCGAAAACGATAACAACAAAAATCGTAAATATGCTGTGATTGATAGCCGTGTCAGCGCGACTTATGCTAAAGACTCGCGGGCCACAAACAAAAACGCGCTCAGTGATGCTTATATTAAATTCTTGCGCTGGGCCGTAGACCGTTTGGATGGTCAGGATGGCATTATTTGCTTTGTCAGTAATAATGGTTTTCTGGAGGGCATTGCTTTTGATGGCTTTCGGCAACATCTCGCGCAGGATTTTACCACAATTTATCATCTTAATCTTGGAGGTAATGCTCGTAAAGGTGGGGGCGGAAGCGTTTTTGGCATCATGGTCGGCGTGGGCATCACCTTTTTAGTGCGGAACAACGCAAAAAAAGCGGTAGCTTCCTCAAAAACAACGCTTCTTTACCACGCTTTGCCTAATCAATTAACAGGCCCAGAAAAATTAGCCTTGCTAACCAAACACCAGAGTGTTGAAGGAATTGAATGGCAAATCTTGCACCCAGACGCAAAAAACAATTGGCTAACTTCAGGCTTACATTCTGAATTTGAGACCTTTTTGCCAATGGGAACAAAGGAATCAAAGGTGGCAGCCCAACCCGAAGCGCTTTTCAAAACCTACAGTAATGGCGCAAAAACTAATCGTGATTCGTGGGCCTACAATTTTCAGCAGGCTGGCTTGACCTCAAATATTCAGCGTTTTATGCAAAATTATAATGAAGAGGTTGAGCGTTGGAAGCGACGTGATAATAAATCTATCCAAGTTGATGACTTTGTAATCAATGATGAAACAAAAATTAAGTGGAGTGAAGGTTTCAAGCATTACCTTGAGCGGGGTATAGCTATCAATTTTGATCCTCTAAAAGGCAGAGAATCGCTCTATCGGCCCTTTTGTAAGCAATATCTTTACTTTGATCGCTTTATGGTCGAGCGAGTTTATCAATTCCCAAAGATTCTCCCTACGCCCGCCAGCGAAGGTGAGAATCTGGTGATCTGCGTGAGCGGAATAGGGAATAATAAACCATTCCAGTGTCTTGTAAGCAATACGATTCCTTGCCTTGATCTGCTAGAAAAAACACAATCTTTCCCCTTCTACACCTACGCCGAAGATGGCAGTAAGCGCCAGGAAAACATCACGGATTGGGCGGTCAAACAGTTTGAAGCACAATATGGCCCAGACCCGCTGGTTGCGGGGTTTCGGCAAGCTCAACCAGCGAGTGGGCCGTTGCCTGAGCTTGCCGAAGGCCCTGAGCGGGCCGAAGGCCAGGTTTCGGCAAGCTCAACCAGCAAGGGGGGCGGGCCGGGGCCTGAGCGGGCCGAAGGCAACGGCTCAACTAAAAAAGCGATTTTCTTCTACGTTTACGCGCTTTTGCATCATCCCCTTTACCGCGAACGCTATAAAGAGAATCTCAAGCGGGAATTGCCGCGTCTGCCTTTGGTCGGAGACCGTCAAACCTTCTTGACACTGGTCGATATTGGCCAAAAGCTGGCTGATCTGCATTTGAACTATGAAACCGTGGAAGAATATCCTTTGGAATGGGTTGAAAATCAGAAAGTTCCCTGGACGTGGCGCGTTGAGAAGATGAAGCTGACCAAAGAGAAAGATACTATCATCGTCAATCGCTGTCTGACGTTGAAAGGGCTTCCAGCCAGCGCTTTTGAATATCAATTGGGCAATCGGTCAGCTTTGGAATGGGTGCTTGATCAATATCAGATCACGACAGATAAGCGGAGCGGGATTACGAATGACCCGAATCGGGCAGATGAGCCGCAATATATCGTGCGTTTGATCGGTAAAGTGCTTACCGTAAGTGTTGAAACCGTGAAGTTAGTCGAAAGGCTGCGCGAGGTTAGCCTGTAGGCCAGGCATCATGCCTGGCGTTTTGGTCCTCAACTGGATTTATTCTCCGTTAGAACTAGCTTCCTCGGCGTTAGGCAACGTTTCGGCCAAACCAAAAAAGGCCGCCTTCTCGTGGAAGCTCCCAATTTTGCGATATTTGGTATACCGCTGGGCTAAAAGGGTCGCTGTGGTTTGGGTTTGAAGGTCGGCGAGATGTTTAGCCAGATATTCGCCCAGCGTCGCAACCATTCCAGGGACATCGGTGTGGGCTCCCGCTTGGGGTTCGGGGACAACCTCATCGGCAATGCCCAGCGCGAAAACATCTTGGGCCGTGATTCGCATGGCCTGAGCAGCTTCGGGAGCTTTAGCCGAATCGCGCCAAAGAATCGAAGCACAGGCTTCAGGCGAAGCAACAGAGTAAATCGCGTTTTCCAGCATCAGTAAGCGATCCCCAACCCCAATTGCTAAAGCTCCGCCGCTTCCCCCTTCCCCAATCACGCAGGCAATAATCGGCGTTTGAAGGTTGGCCATCGTCAAAATGTTTTCGGCAATCGCATTGGCTTGCCCGCGCTCTTCCGAATCTTTGTTGGGATTTGCGCCTGGAGTGTCAATCAGACAGATGACGGGAAAACCAAACTTTTCGGCGTGGCGGAAGAGGCGCAAGGCTTTGCGATAACCTTCAGGGTGAGGCATCCCAAAGTTGCGGCGGACATTTTCGCGGGTATCACGGCCCTTTTGGTGACCAATGATCATAATGGTTTGGCCCTGGAAAGTGGCCAGGCCGCTCACCAGAGCTTGATCATCGCCAAAGCGACGGTCTCCGTGCAATTCCGTAAAGCCTTCACAGAAGCCCAAAATATAGTCGAGGGAGCGGGGGCGCTCTTTATGGCGGGCAAGTTGGACGCGCTCCCAGGGGCTAAGAATTTCGTTGACAAGGTCGACTGACTTATTCATTTACGGCTATTTATCCTGAAGAAGATTGGCGGGTTGACGAGAAGCAAAAGTGGCTGGTTGGGGGCTGGGAGCAGCATAAAGGCGTAAGAGCCGCCCCAACAAAGTTCGCAATTCGCCCCGGGGCGCGACAATGTCAAGCATCCCGTGCTGGAGCATAAATTCGGCGGTTTGGAAGTCGGCGGGCAGCTTTTGGTGGATGGTTTGTTCAATCACGCGCTTGCCCGCAAACCCAATATTTGCGCCCGGCTCGGCAATGATGATGTCGGCGACGGAGACATACGAAGCCGTTACCCCGCCATAACAGGGCGCGACCAACAGCGCAAAATGGGGCTGGCGAGCCGCTGCGAGGCGCGTCAGGGCGATGGTTACTTTGGCCATTTGCATCAGCGAAATCACGCCCTCTTGCATCCGCGCCCCCCCGCTACTGTTGATGGTCAGCAGCGGGATGGCAAGGTCGGCGGCCCGTTCGGCGGCGCGAGCCATCTTTTCGCCATAAACGCTGCCCATCGAAGCGCCAAAGAAGCTAAAATCGCTGACCGCTAAAGCTAAAGGCTGTTCCTCGATTGTGCCCAGCCCACTGATCACGGCATCAGGTAAGTTTAGCCGCTGCTGCGTCTCTTGCAGTTTGGCACTGTAAGCTTCTTCCGCCGAAACAAAATCTAGTGGATCAGTGGGCCAAAGGTTAGCATCATATTCTTGAAATGAGTGGGGATCGAGGAGTCCAAGCCACTCGTGAGCGGTTATTCGATTGTGATGCCCACATTTGGGGCAGACTTTCAGCTTGTCATGGAGTTCTTTTTGGTAAATAATCTCTCGACAAGCCGCACATTTTACCCATAAATCATCAGGAACTTGGGATTCACTGGTTTGGTCAAAAGAAAAACTCTTTTTAGTTAGCCGAAAAAAATCTTTCATAGAAGACTCAAGAGCCTCAAAATGATTCGCATTAGCGCGAAAAGCGTTTGGGGGCTGGGGCGCGGGCGGCATAGCCGCCCGCGCCCCAACCCAATTATCTAAGCATTATAGCACAAGGCAGCCTGATCCCCATCAGACTGCCTTGGCCGACATAAGATTAAATTTTCCCAGGAGCCTTACTGCGGAGGTTGCACCCCCCACAGCCGCACGGTCCCATCAACTGACCCCGAAGCCAAGATTTGCCCATTGGGGGCAAAGACCACACTTTGCACTTTGTCGGTATGGCCTTCGAGCGTTTTGAGCAATACGCCGTCTTTCACGCGCCACAACCGCACGGTTTTATCTATTGAACCCGAAGCCACCACTTGCCCATTAGGGCTAAAAGCTACACTTTGGACATCTTTGGTATGCCCTTGAAGCTTGCTCACCAGCCGACCATCGGGCATGCTCCAGAGCTTGACTAGCCCATCGCTGGAGCCCGAAGCCAGAAGAACGCCTTTCGGCCCAAAAGCGATGCTCAGAACATCATTGGTGTGGCCGTCAAGCACGCGCAACAAAGCCCCACTGCCCACACTCCAGAGCCTGATTTTCCCATCCGCCATCCCCGAAACGAGATATTTACTATCGGGCGAAAAAGCGACGCTTTGGGCTTCCCCTTGTTGCCCATCAAAGGTGCGAACCAGTTTGCCGCTCGGCATTTGCCACAATTTGACGGTGCCATCCCGCGCCGCCGAAGCTAAAAGCTGGCCATCAGGCGCAGCCACAATATCTAAAATGTCTTTGCTATGCCCCTCCAGCGCATGGAGAAGGATACCTTCGGGCATTTTCCAGAACTTAATCATGCCATCCCGTGAAGCCGAAACTAAAATTTTGCCCTCAGGCGTAAAACTAACGCCTTGCACCTTTTCGGCATGCGCTTGAAGCGTCTGAAGCAAAGTTCCTTGCTTCAAATCCCAAAGTTTGATTGAGCCATCATAGGAAGCTGACGCTAAATAACTACCATTGGGCGCGAAAGCGACGTTAAAAACATCTTTCGTATGCCCACTTATCGTCTGAACCACGACTTTTTGGGCCACATCCCAAAACTTAACGGTTCCATCCCGTGATGCTGAAGCGATTTGTTTGCCATTAGGCGCAAAAGCCACCCCCAAAACATCCGCTGTGTGGCCTTCTAAGGTATTAAGCAAAGTCCCATCGCTGCTTTGCCATAGTTTAATGGTCTTATCAGTTGAAGCCGAAGCTATCGTTTGGCCATCGGGGGCAAAAGCTACATCTTGAATATCAGAAGTATGCCCCGTCAAGGACCGCACGAGCGAATAATCGGCGACTTTCCAAATTATGACCGTGCGGTCATTCGCAGCAGAGGCTAAAAACTGCCCATCGGGCGAAAAGGCTACACTGTTAATCCAATCCTTGTGGCCCGTCAAGGTCTGGAGGACTTTCCCCTCGGCGAGATTCCAAATTTTGATCGTCCCATCCCGCGAAGCCGAAGCTAAAATTTGGCCATTGGGGGCAAAAGCGACGCTGCGAACAACATCTTTATGGCCATCTTTAGATTCTGGGCCGCCCAAAGTGGTTTTCAGGCTGCCCCACGCAACATTCCACAAAGTAACTGTGCCATCCACCGTTGCCGCCGCCAATGTTTGGCCATCGGGGGCAAAAGCCAGCCGATTTACTGCGCCTCCGTCGCTTTTCAGCGTCCGGAGCGGTGAACCATCTGCGGTATTCCACAGCCCAATACTGCCGTCACGGGCTGCCGAAGCCAAGGTGTTCCCATCGGGCGCAAAAGCGACAGCCAACACCGGCTCCGTGGTCTCGATCAAGTGAACATCCGTCAAGGCTTGCGTATTGTAGAGAAAAACCCCGATAGAGGAGGCTACCGCTAAGGTTGAGCCATTGGGGGCCCAAGCTTCGCCATTGATCCAACCTTTGGCCAGAAAAGCCAATTGGGTTACTTGGTCTGCATTAGTGGGCAAAATTTTGACTACCGGAACCGGGGGCGCAACAACGCGAAAGGCAATTCGCGGTTTGCGTAACAATTGGGACCCGATGAGAATCAACAGCGAAACCACCATCACCGCGATAATCCGCCGCCGCATGAACCATAAATCGGTTCGAGCCTGTCGTTTCTTTAGCTCTTGTTCTTGTTCCCACGAACGGAACACAGCCGCCTCCTGTCTGCGACCAACGTTTGAGGTTTGTTCCCTCCGCACCGGGGCCCAAACCTCAAAGTCCGTCTGCAATTTTTAAGCCTAACCGCTGTCTTAATTATAGCACAATGCTTTTTAGCTTGGTGGTAGTACGCAGGCGCGGTTTAAGGTTTGCGCTCCCAAAGCCGAACCGACCCATCCAACGACCCCGAAGCGATAGCTTGGCTACCCGGCGCAAAAGCTACACTGGTGATATAGCCCGTATGGCCCTTCAGAATTTGCAGCAACATCCCATCAGCCGCCCGCCAAACGCGAGCCGTAGTGTCGCGGGAGCCAGAGACTAAAAACTTGCCGTCGCGGGAAAAGTCCACGCTCATCACCCAAAAAGTATGGCCGCGAAGCGTTTGGCGCAAGGAACCATCCGCGACTTTCCAAAGTTTGATTGTGGCATCATCCGAAGCCGAAGCTAAAGTTTGGCCATCGGGCGCAAAAGCCACGCTCCGCACCCAATCGGTATGCCCTTTGAGCGTTTGAAGCAAGCTTCCCTCCGCAACACTCCAGATTTTCACGGTTCCATCCCGCGCTCCCGAAGCTAAAGTTTGGCCATCGGGCGCGAAAGCCACGCTTAAAACCGAAGTTTTGTTCTCGCCCAAGGTTTTTAGAAGTCTACCTTCCTTCAGATCCCAGATCTTGATCTTGCCATCCTGCGAAGTCGAGGCTAAAGTGTGACTATCAGGGGCAAAAGCGACACTTAAAACCTCTTTTTTGTCTTGGGCATCTTCCAAAGTGCTTCGCAGCGCGCCATCCGCAGCATTCCAAATTTTGAGCGTGCCATCCTGCGAAGCCGAAGCCAAAGTCTGCCCATCAGGGGCAAAAGCCACACTATTGACCACTTTATCATGGCTGGCTAGATTGTGGACCAAAGTCGCATTCGTCAGGTTCCAAAGCTTAACGGTCTGGTCATTGGAAGCCGAAGCCAAACTTTCGCCATTGGGCGCAAAAGCCACACTCAAAATCTTATCTGAAAAGCCTGCGATTGAGTGCTCCACCTTGCCCGTCGCTGTACTCCAGATTCTCACCGTTTGGTCGTCGGAAACCGAAGCAAGCCTTTGCCCATCGGGGCTAAAGGCCACGCTGCGAGCCGTAGCTTCGTGCCCCTCTAAGAGCCGCACAATTTTCTTTTCCGCAACTTGCCAAAGCCGAATGACCCGGTCATCGGCAGCAGTCGCCAGAGTTTGGCCGTCGGGCGCAAAAGCCACCCGTTCAATCCCTGTTTTCTGATCCGCCAAGGTTTCCTTCAGCGCGCCCGTTTTAACATTCCATAATTTCACAGAACCGTCGGCGGAGGCCGAAGCCAAAGTTTGGCCATCGGGCGCAAAAGCGACTCCTAAAACCCAAAACTTATGGTCAGTCAATACGAATAACGGTTTCCCATCGGCCAGATTCCACAGGCGCACGCTGCGGTCATTTGAGGCCGAAGCCAACGTTTGGCTATCGGGCGCAAAAGTGACTCCTTGAACCCACGCATCATGCCCACTCAGCGTTTGTTGAAGTTCTCCCGTCTTGACATTCCAGACGTGGATATTTTTATCATAAGACCCCGAAGCTAGAAATTGGCCATTCGGCGCAAAAGCGACGCTCAAAACCCCTAGATCATGCTTTTTGAGCGTATAAACCAATTGTCCCGAAGCGATATTCCAAATTTCTACCAGGCCATTCTCCAAGCCTGCGGCTAAAGTTTGCCCATCAGGAGCCAGCGCAAGGCTTAAAACAGGGGCCGTTGTCTGGATAAAGCTAGTTTGAGCTAAGGTCTGGGCTTCATAGCAAAAAACCCCAATGGAAGAAGCGACAACTAAGGTTTGCCCATTGGGACTCCAAACCGCATTTGCCAATGATCCTTTAGCAATCGTTTGGGTTTGGCTAAACAAATTGGTAAGCGAAGTTGGTTCAACTTCCACCGCCGAAGCGGTAGGCGTAGGCGGTTTGGGCAACGCAGTGGGAAGGGAGCTTGCCAAAGGTGGCGGGGTTGGCTTAGGGTTTTTATTCCCGCAGCCTGGCAAGCCCAAGCAAATTAGCAAAAGCAGCAAGGGCAAAAAGCCTTTTGTTCTTTTCCGCCATCCAGCCCACGAAAACCAGGGAAAACTAAGCTGCGAAGGGGGCTTGGCTTCGAGAAGCTCCGCCAGTGGCAACCCGCTCCCTGCGCTTGGGGAAGGGGAATTTGCCGAAGTCTGGGCCGCGCTAAGAGCCGCTTGCAATTGTGCCGCGCTGGCGGGCCGTGCCTCGATATCGAGGGCTAAAGCTTGGTGAAAAAGTCTGCTTAAAGCTTCAGGCACTTCGGGATTGAGCAACTGAAGCGCGGGAAGGGGATCGGGCTGTCTTTTGGCCACCGCCGCCACCCGAGTCAGCGCATCTACGGGCGGCCTAGCCGTAAGCAAATGATAGAAAGTGGCTGCAAAAGCGTACAAATCACTCCGAAGATCGGTCTTTGAGCCTTGAAGCTGCTCCAGGGGAGCATAAGGTGAAAAAGCAACCAAATTGTTCCTCTTTTCTGGCGCAATTTGCGCTTGGCCAAAATCCAAAAGCATAAGATTTCCTTGCGGGGTTAGATGAAGCTGTGCAGGCTCCATTTCAAGCTGTAAAAAAGGGGGCTGTTGCGTGTGCAAGTAGTGGAGCGCCGCAAGCACCTCGGCACTCCAGGGCCAAATTTCGGCGAGTGTGAATGGGTGGGCTTGTTGCCGCAAAAGGCTGGCCAAATCTGGGCCCGCGAGAAAGTCAGAGACCAGAAAACTGCCCAGGGGTGTAGTAAAAACGTCCCTGATTTTGGGCAAGCTGGGGTGGGCTAAAGCCCAAAGCCGGGGCCCCAGCGCTAAGAGCCGCTCCTGTTCTGCGCCAGCTTGAAACTGCTTGAGGCTCACACTGCCCCCAAACTGATGATCTAGCGCTTCATAGCGGTTTCCCCAGGCTCCTTCTCGCAGCAAGCGCACGATCCGATAGCGATTTTGCACCAATGTGCCTTGAGCCAAGCGCGGGTTAGGGGCCACATTCATACTCTTTTTGCCCCAACCCAGCGGTTAAGACGCAACGCCTTTCGCATTTTAAGATTCTCCAGCGGATTTCAGGCCCCACTAAGCAGATTCGCAAGTTTGCCAGACATTATAGATCAGAAGGGCGGCAATGGCTAAAGCCTTGCGCTTCAGGTTGCCCCACGCCGTGCCGGGTAAGTTGGGCCCAACGCCCCTACCTAACTCTTGTCTTCTGAATGGTTTTAAGCTACAATAAGCGAAAGCTAGGGGAATTTCTGGGGCTTCCACTTTTAAGCAGCCAGCGGAGGCCCAATCTTGTTTGGAAGCGTGTTCACAGGCTAGAAGCCTGTGCTACGCCCCCTTTACGTTATAGAAAATTGTAAAGCAACCCGATCATGATGTCAAAAAGTGAGTTTAACCCAGAGCTTGCAGGGCTTAACAGGGCTGCGCCCCAGCGCCCCCTCCTCGCCGAGCGGCAACTGGGGCTGCGAGCCTTTCACGCTGGCAATTTTGGGCTGGCCATCACCTGCTGGACGCGTTTGCTTGCGCGGGCTCCGGAGATGCGGTTGGCCTTAGCCGAAGCTCACTTTCGGGCAGCTTTACGAAGATCGCAGGTCGAAGCGCAACTGACCCATCTGCAAACGGCTCTTGATTTTGCCCCCGCCGATCCCCGCTATCACTATCAACTTGGGTTGGCCTTCCACCGCCAGGGCAATTTGCCTGCCGCCATCAAGCAATATCGCACCCTAATCAAGCGCGGGATACCCTGGACAGGGGTGGGCTTGGTTTTGGCTTTGGCGACGCTGGAGCAACAGCCCCACACCAATCTTACCACATTGCCGGGCATGAATGCGGCCATCGCCGCAGCCTTAGAGCCAATTCAACAATTGTTAGAAGGCCATTTGCCAATTCTACGCGACAAGACCCAATGTTCTAAGCTTGCGACCAGTTTGGGTTTGACCCGCAATCTCATGCCGCTTGAACGCCTTTGGCATGGTTTGGGGCTAATGCAACAAAAAAACCTGCGGGCCCGCGAAGTTTTGGCTGAAACGGGCTATTTAGCTTCGCCTTTGGCTACTGCTGTGCGCCTTTATTATCAAGGCGTGGCCGAATTTGAAGCCGGCAATTTTGTGGCCGCTTGGGAAATCTGGCAGCGCGTGGCGCAAGAAGAAACCTTCAACCGCGCTTGGCTTTTTCAGAATCTGGCCGCTCTAGCTTTTCAGCAATTAAAGCAATTCTGGCAAACTGGTGAAATCGCTCAAGCCTTAGCGTTGATCGCCGAATTACTTGCTAATCCACTCAATAACTTAGCGCTCAATAATTTAATGCTGCAAATTCTCGACCAAAATGCCCATCTTGCCGCCCAAAATGGGGTTTGGGAAGAAGCTGTAACACTTTGGGAACAGGCTTGGGATTTGGTCAATATTTGCCCAAACCTCGGTTCACCGGCCCCGCTTTTGCACAACTTAGCTTTAGCCGCCGAAGCGCTGGAAGATTGGGCCAAAGCTGCTGAAATGTGGTTGGAGTTGCTTTCTCTAGCTTCGCCACCTTCGGCCCCTTTGGCTTCTGCGCTTGTCAAAGAGGCCGAAAATACGCAACTTTGGGTGCAGGAACGGGCCATTTTATGTTCCAAACGCGCCGAAAAACCAGGGCAAGCCGTAGCCATTTTGCGCCAAGCGATTCGGACTGCCCCCCAAAATTTGGCTTTACGCCTTCAATTGGCTGAATTTTTGCTGGCCAATGAGCAGGAGCAAACCGCTTTCAATGAATTGCAGCGCATTCTGCAATTAGATTCGCAAAATGTCGAAGCGCGGCTCAAGATCGCGCAGATTCAAAGTGCCCAAGAAGATTGGTTTGCGGCTGAACAGACTTT
>Ga0316607_1000469_pt1 | contig 14445 bp, 13 predicted proteins | sample MIS2016062E_MG_FD_207674 | JGI IMG/M metagenome (GOLD analysis project Ga0316607, IMG submission 207674) | Microbial mat bacterial communities from Middle Island sinkhole, Lake Huron, Michigan, United States - MIS.2016.062E | ecosystem: Environmental > Aquatic > Freshwater > Lake > Sediment...
TCCGCGATCCTCTTGCCGAGATTCGGAAAATAAAAGAAAAATACGGTTTATCATTGATTTTATACACGATCTTTTTGGATTGGAAGGAAAAAAAGAACGAGGATACCGAAGGGGAAAAGCTGCTTAAAGACATGGCAGCGACAGGCGGCGGAAAGCATTATTCAGGCTTGGATTTGCTCAAAGAGGCTTCATTGATAAAAGAATTGGCATTTTTGCTTTGTCCGGTTCAGATAGCAAAGGTTCCCGAAATCGAAAAAGCAGTTCCGGTCGTGAAATCGCCGGAAACACCCGCACCGAAAGTTATCGCAGCCGCGTCTGTTGCTGCTCCCAAAAGCCTTACGGTCAATCAGAAAGGAAATTGGGTATTAGGCGGCGTTCTGTTTGAAACCGCAAAATGGACTATTCTGGCTCATGCGTATCCGGTCTTGGATGACGTGGTTCTGGTGATGAAAAACAATCCGAGCCTGAAGCTGGAAATTCAGGGGCATACAGACAGCGTTGCTTCAAAGCCTTATAATCAGAAGCTTTCTGAAAAGCGGGCATCTGCGGTCAGGACGTATCTTGTGCAGAAAGGGATTGCTTCGGAACGCTTATCAGTAGTAGGATTCGGGCTGACTGTACCGGCGGCGGACAATGCCACTGCCGAAGGAAGAGCTAAAAACCGAAGGGTGGAATTCAGACCGATTTCAGATTGAAAGGAAAATATCCATGATACGCATCATTCGTTTGAAAAAAATCATACCCGCAATCGTGGCGGCGTTATTACTGACGGTTTCTTTTGCCAATGCTGATGAAACGCTTGCGTTATACGGCATGAAAGGCTATGCTTATGTCTGGTCGCCGATGATCAGCCAGGGCGGATATGTTCAGGCTGGGGCAGTGTATTCGTTGTTTAAAGGCTCAGACGGGATGGACGGCAATACTTGGGCTGTGCCGGTAAGCTTTACATACGGCAACGGTAAATGGTGGGAAGTATCTGCTGCAACCCATTGGGAACGCTGGGAAAATACGGATGTAAGCGTAAATGACAGCGGCGTGGGCGATGTGTTTGTGGGCGGCAAACTGCTGCTTATCGGAGCAGAAAAGAACGCGCCGCTTGATCTTTCTCTGATGCCCTATATTCTGATTCCTACCGGCAGCCGGGATAAATCTGTCGGGGATTTGTATCAGTTCAATCCGTCAATAAAAGATGATGCGTCTTACGGCTTGAATCTGCTGTTGGGCAAGAGATGGGAGCGGTTTTATATTTCGGCAAATTTGGGAATCAATTACATGAACAGCGATGTATCGTATATCAAAAGCAGCTCACTGTTTGCCGGACTCGCGCTTGAATATCAACTTGCTGAAAATCTGACTACTTATGTTGAATTTTTCAATGTCGGAAATAAAAATGATTTTGGCTGCGGCATCTGTTATGATAAGAATGCGGATCAGGATATCCGACAACTGGGGCTGGGCGTTGTATGGCTCAAAGATTTGTGGGGATTCAAGCTTCATGGCGGATTCGGATTAAGCGATACATCTCCGGATTTTCGCGTCATTGCGTTGGTGAATCGGAACATATTCTGATGAGAGAAATGCGGTGTTATGTTACAGGAATTATCTGATTTGCGGCACAGTATCATGGACGGACGGACGCATGACGCCCTGCTGCTTGTTGAGGAACTTGACGGCATGAGCAGAAAGGCGATCATTCGGGCAATTCGTTCTTATCTGGTGCGGATGCTGGTTCATCTGATCAAATATCAGGCAGAGCGGCGTCTCACAAATTCATGGGCGGCGTCAATCCGAGGCTCTGTGCGGGAGATTCAGCATCTCAATCTTCAGGATAACAAAAGATCTTTTTATGTCGGGTCGGATGAATGGCAGGAGCATCTTGAAGACCTGTGGGATGACGCGCTGGATGAGGCTTCGCTTGAAGCTTTCAGCGGCAGATATGACGCAAAGGAACTTTCCGAATTGATTGACAGCAAAAGAGTTCTTGTGATAGCTATTGAGCTTCTGAATGCTATTTATACGATACCGCGTAAAGAAATCGCAGCCTATATTGACGAACGATTGAAACAAAACGATGCACTCAAAAACTGCCATTAAAATATTGCTGGGCTTTTCCCTGCTGTTATCCGTACTCTCTTTTCTTTCCATCATCACAGGCTTTTTTGCCGAGGCTTCGGATAACGTGAGTATGCTGACAGAAGCCCTGAACAACAAAGTGTTTTTTCTGGTTCTCTCTCTGCTAATCGGATTGAGCATTATCGGGCTGATCATTTTTATCACCCCGCTAATCAGCTCCAACCGCATCACGATGGCATTGAGCGGCAGAGAAGATGAATTGATGAGAGAATCGCTGCGCGGAGATGACAGCTTGAAAAACCCGCAGCCTCAATGGGAGCTGCTTTCAAAAGTTTCGGGATTGAATATCGGCTCTCAGGGCGTAGTACCGCTTGCAAGTTCATATAACAAGATGGTCGAAGCCCTGCAAAAAGTCAATGAGATGGAGAAAAAGCACTCTGTCGAATTGGCAGATGCGAACCGGAAGCTTCAAAAAGAAATTACAGAACGGGAGCGGGCGGAAAAGGAAATCCGCTATCTTTCCCGAAAGCTGCTTAACGGCATTGAGGACGCTCAGAAAAAGCTGGCGCGGGATTTGCATGATGAATTCGGACAGACTCTGGCAGCACTTCATCTGAATGCGGAAGCCCTCTCCAATGCTATGTCGCCGGAGCATCAGGATCAGAAAAAACGGATTGAAGAAATAACCGTACTGATTGAGCAGTTAGGCGATAAAATCAGAAATATTTCTTCGGATTTAAGACCGGATTTGTTAGATGATTTGGGGCTTGTGCCGACTCTGGAGTGGTATATTAAAGAATTTCATGAAAAGCGCAAAGATATTAAAATTAATTTTCAGTCGGTGGGAATCAAACGGCGGCTGTCTCCGGAAATCGAAATTGTGCTATACCGGCTCTTTCAGGAAAGCCTGAACAATGTTGTCAAACATTCCAAAGCAAATCAGGTAGATGTCATGCTGACCTATAATTATCCCAAAGCGATTTTTGTGGTTCGGGATAACGGCGTGGGCTTTGATGAACAGACCCGTCATTCAAAAGGCATCGGGCTGATCGGAATGAGAGAGCGGGTGGTGTCGCTGAACGGCTCAATTGATATCCGGGGTGTAAAAGGCAAGGGAACAACAATTCGTGCCGAACTGCCGGTTCTTTATGAAAAAAAGGAGTCCGCTTAATGGAAGGTAAAATCAGGGTTCTTATCGCAGACGACCATGCGGTGGTCAGAGAAGGCTTCAGAAAAGTATTGGAAGAACAATCTGATATGGAAGTTGTCGGAGAAGCCGGAGACGGTCTTCAGGCATTGAAAAAGGTCAAAGCGTTAACACCGAATGTCGCGTTGCTGGATATTGCCATGCCGGAGTTGACAGGCTTGGAAGCCGTCAAACTCATCAAGGAGGCTGTGCCGGCTACCGAAGTGGTGCTGCTGTCCATGCACAACAAGGACGCGTATGTGCATCTGGCATTGTCAAGCGGCGCAAAAGGCTATGTGCTGAAAGCATCGCCATCTTCCGAAGTGGTGGAAGCTATCCGCAAAGTTCATGGCGGCGAATATTTTTTAAGCTCCAAAATCAATTCCCAACTGATTACGTCATTTTTAAAGCGGCAGTCAGAAAAACCGCCTGAAAGCGGCTATGACCTTCTTTCCGACCGGGAGCAGCAGGTGTTCCGTTTTCTGGTGGAAGGAAAAAGCACCAGCGATATTGCGGACATTCTGTGCATCAGCACCAAGACCGTAGAAAAGCACCGTGCCAATACCATGAAAAAGCTTGATCTTCACAACATGGTATCTATGGTCAAATACGCCATCAAAATCGGCATCATCGGACCTGAGTTGTGGGAAGATGTGTAGCCGGAATAATAATTTCAGCGGATGCCCCTCCCCGAAATTCGGAGAGGGAAAGTTTTCAAAAGTTATGCTGACGGATAGATATGAAAATCTCCGGTGCGTAAGACGCCGAAAAACATGCCTTCCGGGATGTCGGGATAGCCATCGTAATGATAGAGCAGGCATTTTTTCTGAACTTCGGGCGACATCCGATTAATCAGATCCGAAATATGAGGATGTACGCCGGACGGAAATTTGCTGGTTTCGCAATCCATATAAATCCGGTTTGCCCGGCGATACAGCGTTTCAAGCTGAGGCGGCATCATGTGCTGCGTATCTGTGGGCATCAGAATATTGTAGCCGGTTGAGTGCAGCAGACTGATTCCGTAGCTTGCCATTTCTTCGGAGCTTGAAATAACGTGCATGGCAAACACCGGCGTAATTGTCCATTCCCCGCTCCCATCTCTGAAGATATGCGTAACAGTTTGTCCGTTTTCCTGCTTGCCGATCAGATGAATGTCAAAATAGGTTTCAAGGCTGACATGGGGAACCGCCTGAACTGTATCCATACCGGGACCTACCGCCCGTTTCAACGGCTCAAGCACTTTGCGATGAATGAAAATATCGGGTTTTGCAGTGGCAGGCGGACCGTGCCACCATTCCTGATCCATCAGCAGCTTATCGGCAATGAACTGATCGCCTAACCATTCTTTTTTGGTCGTAGTATAAAACGGATTGAACAGTGTGGTAAGCCCGATATATTCCATGCCGCCGATGTGATCATTGTGCGGGTGAGAAATATACATTCCGTCAATATCCGCCGATGTCAGCCCCACGCCTTTGAGCGCATGACGGACATCCGCGCCCACATCCAGCAGCAGCCGATACGGGCTTTTTCCGTTCCGTTTGCTCGGCATATCAAATTCGATTAAAAAATTCGAGTTCCATCTCGGATCATAGAGGCGGCGGCTGTGTTTGCGAATTTCCGCCTCAATCACCTCATAAGACGAATCTTTGAACTCAGGAGATTTGACAAGTTCACAGACATCCTGCACAGAAACAGCCTCTGTATAAGTGCCGGTAGCAAAAGCGGAATTAACTCCGATTGCGGTGATTTTCATAGAATTTCCTCCCTACCACTGTATTCCCAACATCAGGCAATTCAACCCGCTGCCGATTCCGAAAAATCCCACCTTATCGCCGTTAAGAAGAAAATCCCGCTCTTCGGCAATGGCTGCGGTGATCGGAAGCGATACTGTTCCGATATTCCCCAGATATTGAAATGTCGTAAAATCTTTGTCTTTGGACATGCCGATGCTCTCCAAAATGGTTTTCTGATGCGCGGAACCGACCTGATGACAGATAATTTTGTCCGGCTCGGACCAGCCGGTATTCTGCCTGAACGCGGCGTAAGTATCAATGCCCAATGCCACGCCATGCTGCAACACGCCGACAGAATCGGTTTTCATTATATAAATGCCATCTGCCACGCGCCCTGCGCCGGGTCCCCATAAACACAGCCCATGATGAGCAGAAGCGTTTTTAACCACGCCGCCTGTCAACTGCCGCCTGCCATCAGACAGAGCCGTATTTGTCAGTAAAACCGCCACCGCGCCTGATCCGCCGGTCAATGTTGCAATCGTGTCTTTGAACATCGTCATATCTTTGGCATTAATCAGTCGCTCAATGGTGATCTCCACAATTTCACGCGCAGATTCGCAGGACACAATCAGCCCCGCCTCAATCTGCCCCAGTTCTATGGCATTGGCAACCTGAATCATGCCGTTTAAGACACCCAGACAGGCATTGGATACATCGTAAATTTCAGTATCAGAGCCAAGCCCAAGTTTATCTGCCACCGCGCAGGCAGTCGCAGGCTCAAGATTATCCCGGCACACGCCGCTGTAAATCAGCATTTTTACTTTTTCTTTGGAAATGTTTGCTGCTGCAAGGGCTTTTTTGCCTGCTTTTGCCGCGCCGTCCGCCATCTTATAGCCCGGATCCCAGAATCGGCGTTCATAAATGCCGGTCAATGACTCCAACTGCCCTTTCTTCAGATGCAGTTTATCATATACCGGCGCAAGCCGATCTTCCAAATCTTCGGATGTAATGACATTAGGCGCAAGTTCATATCCGAATGCCTTGATAAAAACATTGGTGTATCGCATAGTTGAATAGCCGGTTTTTTCCTTCAGAACTGAAATTTATCGTCTGACATGATTTATATCACGCTTTCGTATTTTGAAAAATCTTTTTTGATATAAAACAAGCGATAACAGATGATATTTTTATAATTTTCAATGATATAAAACATAACCGGCTTTTTCTCTGATTACCATGAGTCAGAAAATCAGTTCAATCAGAAAATCAGCATAATCAACGGTTCAACCGCTGATTCTTATGATTTTTTCTGATTTCAATGATTTAAAAAACTCAGGGCAATCAGAAACATCAGCGCAATCAGCGGTTCAAAAATTCTTCAGTCTGCATGACCTTCTATTCCCGAAACCGCTCTTTCATAGTCGCCAAATTGGGATGTCCTGTCCGAGAAAAACACCTCGCAGACATTTGTCGGTAACTCAATTTTGAAAAATAACTCTGCAGGATAAAGATAGTCCTCTCCTGACTCGTCAATAACCTGAATCAGACGTCTACACAATGCCTCGTCATCTCTGAGCGTTTCATAGATTTTCCACCGCTCCAGAGAGATTTCATAATCCTGATTATTGAGACACAAAACAAAACCGTATATCTCACCGCTCCCGAACCGGATATTGGCAATCCCTTTTAATTTTCGCCAACGACCGCAGCCATAAAGCTTATAGAGGTTCTCCAACTCCCGAATTGATTTTCCGATAGCGATGTTTTCTGTAACCTGAATATTGTCAATAATTTCAAAATTCAATAGCTATGATCCTTTTTGCGAATGTTCGATCAGGATTGAAAGATGAACCGCTGATTCTTATGATTTTCTCTGATTTCTGTGACTCGATAATCAAGTTTTTTGATCCATAAATTTTCAACAGATTGATAATATTGATAAATATGACTTTCAGATGTTTTTGATACATCCAATAAAATCAAGCTGTTATAAAAAACCTTGATAATCGAGTATAAGGCATATAGCGTTGAATATGCTCAGAAATGAAAAATCATCAAAGAAAAGCATAAGATTGAGAAGACTCAGAGCCGGATGGGATAATGCGTATCTTAAAAAGGTGATTTATAGCGGATAAAATTCAAATGCGTTTGCCCTGTTCGGAATACCATACACCATTGATCAGAAAAAAATGGTATGCTATTTATTCATAAATCCCTTACAGCCCTTCGGGCTTTTCTGATTTTACTACCCCCGCAAAGTACCAAAGAACCAGAAACTTTCCCGGAACTGAATTCAATCTGTCAGGGATTTTCTGTCTCAAAGAGCCTGATCTTCATTTTTATCTTGACCCGAAGCCGTATTTCCTCTAATTTTCTGATTTTATCGTCATAACCTTTAACTCTTGGTGATCATTATGATACATATAACACTTCCTGACGGCAATATAAAGGCTTTTGAAAATCCCATCACGGGCTTTGATCTGGCAAAAAGCATTTCCGAAGGACTTGCCCGCAACTGCGTGGCAATGGAATTGAATGGGAATCGCGTTGATCTGAACGCTCAGATTTCCCAAGACGCCAAAGTCCGGCTGATTACATCGGCTGACCCGGAGGCACTTGAAATTTTAAGACACAGCGCGGCGCATGTCATGGCGCAGGCTATTCTGCACCTGTATCCGGCTGCCAAACTCACTATCGGACCGTCAGTCGAAGACGGCTTTTATTATGATATTGACATGGAGCCGGTGTCTGAAATTGATTTTCCCAAAATCGAAGCTGAAATCCAAAAGATTATCAAATCCAAGCTCCTGTTCAAACGCAAAGAAGTTTCCAAATCCGAAGCTCTGGATTTTTACAAAGCCGAGCCGTATAAGCTTGAAATGATTTCCGATCTTCAGGACGGAACCATTTCATTTTACGAGCAGGGAGATTTTACGGATTTGTGCCGGGGTCCGCATCTGCCCCATACCGGATTTATCAAAGGCATCAAATTGATGAAGGTTTCCGGCGCGTATTGGCGGGCGGATCAGACCAAAGCCCAGTTGCAGCGGATTTACGGCGCGGCGTTTTTCAGCAAAAAAGAGCTGGATGAGTATCTGTATTTTATTGAGGAAGCCAAAAAACGCAATCATCGCAAGCTGGGAATGGCATTGGATTTATTCAGCTTTCACGATGAAGCCCCCGGAATGCCGTTTTTTCATGCCAAAGGTATGGATGTCTGGAACGCGCTGTTGGAATATTGGCGCGAGGAACACCGGGCTGCGGGTTATGTGGAAACCAAAACCCCGATCCTGCTGAATCGCGGATTGTGGGAGAAAAGCGGGCATTGGGAAAATTATCGTGAAAATATGTACACATCCAGAATTGATGAATGTGAATACGCCATCAAGCCGATGAATTGCCCCGGAGGAATGCTGCTTTACTCAACTAAACCGCATTCTTATAAAGATTTGCCGTTAAGAGCCGGAGAGATCGGGCTGGTGCATCGGCATGAGTTGAGCGGCGTACTTTCGGGCTTGTTCAGAGTTCGCGCGTTTCATCAGGATGATGCACATATTTTTATGATGCCGGATCAGATTGAATCTGAAATTCTGGGTGTTTTGCAATTGGTGGAGCGCATTTACGGCACATTCGGGCTGGGCTTTCATTTGGAACTTTCAACCCGCCCAAAAAAATCCATCGGCACGGATGAGCAGTGGGCAATGGCAACGGACGGCTTGAAATCCGCGCTCAAAACCTACGGTAAAGACTACAAAATCAATGAAGGAGACGGCGCGTTTTACGGACCCAAAATTGATATTCACATCAAAGACGCCTTAAACCGGACGTGGCAGTGCGGCACGATTCAGTTGGATATGTCTTTGCCGGAACGATTTGATCTGACCTACACCGGCAAGGATAATGAAAAACATCGCCCGATTATGATTCACCGCGTGGTGTATGGCTCAATTGAGCGGTTTTTCGGCATTTTAACCGAGCATTTTGCCGGAAAATTTCCTTTGTGGATGGCGCCGGTGCAGGTCATTGTTTTGCCGATAAATGATGAGCTTTCTTCGTATGCTGCCGAAGTTAAAAAGTTTCTGGAGTCTGCAAAACTGCGCGTTGAAGTTGATGACAGAACCGAAAGTCTCAACAAAAAAATCCGTGAAGCGCAGATGAATTATATCCCCTTGATTCTGACCATAGGCGCAAAAGAAAAAGAAGCCGGGACGTTATCGGTAAGGACGCTGGATGGCACGGTCAAATACGGACTGAGCCGGGAAGCATTTCTGAATCGGGTGTCTGAGCATATCCGAAGCAGAAATCGGGATTTGGATGTTTTCAAGGAATAGCTGGATGGCGGGGCTTTGTCCCCCGCTTTTTTTTGAATCAAGATTTAAAGATTATGACAGATTTTTCCGGCTGTTCCGATGGTGCCGTCAAGCTTTATGCCCTGCGGATGTGTTCCGTCTGCATACGCAGAAACATTCAGCAATACACAGATAATTACAAAGGGGGGATAATGCGCTTCATAATATTCTCCTGTTGAATCTTATTTAATCCTTCAATCCTTCAGAAATCCTTACATCCTGATTCATAATTCCCCGAATCGTTTGCGATATTCTGCCAAAAGCCGCTCCGCATCATCGGCTCTCTGCTTTTCGGATTCGGCTCTCTGTTTTTCAGCCTCAGCTTTCTGCATTTCCTCATCCGCCCGTTGTCTTTCCATCTGAGATACCTGCGTTTCCCTTTCATACAACTCCGCATTGGTGGGCAGAATATATCGCTCTTCAGTCATCCACCGCAGACGCTCATTTCTCACCGTCAGATAAAGCCCTGTTGCCGGAGAATATATCCTGTTCTGTTTATCAGGCATGACGGTTTTATAGCGGTTTTTTATCCGCCGAAAACCTGTCAACTCAAAGCTGAACGGATCATAAATGTAGTATTCCGGAGTTCTGAATGTCTGTTCATACAGGTCTTTTTTCTCTGTCTTATCCGTCGTCCGTGTACTGTCAGACAGAAGTTCGATAATCACGTCAGGAAATCTGAAGAGTTCCTGCCAGACCACCCATGATTTTCTTTCCCGATTCTCCACATCCGGAACCAGAAAGAAATCCGGTCCTCTGAATTTTTTCTTACTGTACAGATCAAAGTGCAGAAACATATTTCCGCCTGTGAAATACCGCTTCTTATCTCCCCAGAAGGCTTTCAGGGATTCGATCAGCAGAATCATCTGCTCCTGATGTCTTGCTGTTTCCATGGGTTCTCCGTCATCACAAGGCAGATCATCTTCGGTCGGCAGCGAAACCATGATCTCCGAAATGTCTTTCTCATCCGTGTCCTCAAATAACAGCTTTGCCGCATCGCTTTCATATAAAGCTGCAAGATTCATAGTTCAAGCTCCTTTCGCTCATAAAGCGGTTCCTCCGAATGGGAGCCGTCTGCGTAGAAAATGGGTGCGTTTGTTCATGGGCAATGCCAATTGTGCGCGAATCTGCTCAATCAACGCCCGCTCAGTTTCTTTTTTGAGCAGGCTGAGCAGTTTTTTTCTTGTTTTTTCTGATTTCATACAATGTTTTCTCCAAAAGCTCAAGAACCGCCCGGTCTTTTGCACGATTCAAGGCTTTTTTGCTTCTGATGATTTTCTCCAAACTCGCTATTTTCAACGCATATCCGTTGAACTCTGCCTGAACCGCATCGGCATTGAGCGATTCAAAAGAGTTAATGCCATGTATGATTGTCATAAAATCAAGCTGTATGCCCATATCTTCGTTCATGATCCGGTATAAAGAAGATATCGGATAAAAGGGCTTTAAGATATGTGCTTCCAATTCATCCGCAAGTTTTTTCAGTTTTTTCAGGTTTGAGGCGGTTTTTCTGATCATGAAATCAATATCCAGTGTTGTAACCGGAGCGCCATGTAATGCTGCTGCAGCATTTCCGATCATCACCGCATCAAGCTTTACCTTATGAAACGCTGCTGCAATTTTATTCAGTAACAACTCGGCATTCATAATAAACTCCGATTATGGCAGGTCTTGAAACGGTACAGGGTAAAGAATATGCGTGCGGACTTCAAAACGGCTTTCCGGCTCGTCGGATCGCGCCTCGCACGGCGTTGAAGCCCAGCGGGTAACATCAAAGAAATTTCCGGGCAGAAATATCAGACTGCCGCTGATGTCCAGGTCCGGGGCTTCGATTCTCACCGTGCCTTCGTTCCCTCTGGCAGAAGTGGCTTCGACAATGCTGCTGAACGATTTCAGGAAATTTTCCGTGATGACAAACACCGCGCCGCCGTCTCCGTCCTGGGCATTTGCCTGAATACGGCTGCGGTTCAGAATGACAAACTCAGAACCGATGCCGGTATCGGGATTTCCGATGGTGATGTCCCCGCCTTTTCCGGTTCCCTGTGCCACGTTTGTTGTGATGCTGCTGTCTGAGAGATGTATCGTATCTTTTGCATCAACGGTGATTCTGCCGCCGCCGGATTTGTCAGCATCCGAGGAAACCGAAGCGCCGCCGTGCATCTCAAGATTGCCGACATTCAGGCTGATGTCTCCGGCTTGTCCGCCGCCCGTGCTGGATGTGGTTATCATTCCGCCATCAGAAATATTGATATTCCGTACCTGAACCGAAACTGTTCCCGAATTACCCGAATTTTTATCAGGACTGGTTGAACTGGCTTCTATACGACTGAAAAAATTCTGAATCGTATATTGGCTGTAAGCCGCAGAACTAAAAACTTTCACTGGCGAACTGCCCCGGATATTAATCGAATCCGCAACACGAATATTTATATCTCCGCCATCTGCATTGCCCAAGGCAGTAGTACTGAGTACTGCGCCATTTTTAAGGGATAAAGAATGGGCTTCCAAAAAAAGATTTCCGGCTTTTCCACTGTTGCCAGAACTGCTTACCATAATCCCAGAACCGCCATATCCGGCTGCTCTATAAGAACCGTAAACATTAATATCGGATAATAGAATATCCCCAGATACTCGGATATTTACTTCTCCGGCATTACCGCTTTTTCCTCCTAAAATAGCATTTGTGGCGGAAGCTATATATCGCCCGTCTTTGAGTGTCAGCGAGCCGGATTCCACCAAAACGTATCCCGCATCTCCCGTAATATGACCAATCCCGGATAATGTGGTCGTGGAAATTCCACCTGCCCAGTGCAACGGACCGATGGAATCCGTCATCGTAATCACTCCCGTAGCATATATACTGATGCGGCCGCTATTGCCGGCACCGACTGTTGTTGAAAAAATCGAAGCAGAATCGGACAGAAAAAGATTATCCGATCTTATCTCGATATCCCCGCTGTTTCCTCCTGTGCTGAAAGCATGAACATTGCTCAGAATGCCGCCGAAAGCAATATCGGGATTGTCCGGATTATTGCCGAGATAAAGCCGTAGAAAATATTTAAGATATGGATCATAATTGACGCCGCCAAAACTTATGTCATCATCCGCGTGAAGACTCAGCTTTCCTCCGCTTCCTCTTCCGAAAGTGCCGCTTGAAACATAAGCCCCGTCTGAAAAAAGAATATCTTTTGCACTGATGTCAAGGCTTCCGGTATCCCCCGCTTTTTCGGCTTTGCTGTGTGTTTCAAGAAAAATTCTGCTTGCATTTTTAAGATTGTCAGCACCGGAAAACGTAAGTAATCCCAATGTTTTCAGCGTAATATCGCTGCCTTTTCCTTTGCCGTAGGTATTTCCGTTTATCTCAGAACCGTTTTTAAAGGAAATCGTATCTGCCTGAATATCAACAACTCCGCCATTTTTATCTCCGAGAGTTTTCGCATAAACCGCGCTGTCATCGGCAACAAAATTCCCGCTTCGGATGAAAACATTTCCCGCGCCCTGTCCGCTGACATCAATCAGAGATTTATCTGCAATTGTTATGTTTCCGCCCTTCATATCTCCTATGTCAGGCTTTCCGTTTTCAATTGCCACTTGACCGGCAGAAGCAATGCCCACCATATTTATCTGACCTCCGGGCGCAGTGATACTTCCCAGTAATTTTTCAGCGTGAGGATTGACAAATTTCAGTTCACCCTGTTCAACGGTCTCAAACCATGTGCCGTTTCTGATTTCAATATCCCCGCCGATAAGCGATAAGGTTTTACCTTCCGGCACACTCAGACCGGCAGTTTTTCCATCCCACTGATCTGCCGATATTAAGCCTTTGCCTTCAATTGAAATCTTTGCAGGCGATTCACTTAAAAGCCCGAAAGCACTCGGCGGCGCAACAGACAAAACCTCATTTTCAATCGGCGTTGAATAAAACCGCTCATTATCGCCCATTTTCAGATAATCCGCCGTGCTGACATGAAACGAGCCGCTCAGATCAAGCGCGGCATTGCTTCCGAACATCACGCCAGCCGGATTGAGAAAATACAGATCCGCGCCGGATATGGTCGAGGCAAGTTTGCCGTCAATCCAAGACGCACTTCCCCCGGTAACGCGGCTGATGATGTTTTTCACCGAAGCGGATCCCGAAAAGGTTGCGCTTTCGTTTTTGTGGATATTGAACTGCTGAAAGCTGTGGAAGAGATTTGCGCCGGATTGTTTGCCAAGTTCTGCTTTGATTTGATAATCCGGTCCCGGCAGATCAATCTTTCCGGCAGTGCCGACAGAGCCGTCAAGCTTTATGCCCTGCGGGTGTATTCCGTCAGCATACGCCAGAGCTGAAAAAATGCAGGTCAGTATGATGAAAAGACTCAGAACACGCTCAGTTGAAAACATGGTTTAATCCTCCGTATTTGAATCGTTTTCCAGCGCAGACTTTATTTCTGCAATATGCTGTTTCAGAATCGGAATATTATTTTTTATTGTATCCCAAACCGTCTTTATCTCTATCCTGAAATAACCATGAATCAGAATATTTCTGAATCCAATCATTTCTTTCCACTCCGCAAAAGGATATTTTATCTGAAGCTCTTTAGGAATATGGCTTGCAGCTTCTCCGATGATTTCAAAATTCCGGATGACCGCATCTGTTGCCATGTCGTTCTTCAGAAATGTTTCAAATGTCTGATTCTGAGTATATTTTTCAATTTTCTCAATAGCAGACAGAATATCATCAATGAACAGGGTATAATCTCTGGGTTCAGGCATAGACAACCTCTCTGAATATTCTTTCTCTGATTTTGGATTTTACGGATTCTTTTATGACCAAATCCACTTTTGTATCAAACAGTTCTTCAAGATAATACCTGAGCCTGAGATAATTGAAAAGATCATGATGTCCGTCTTCAATATCCACGAGGATATCTATATCGCTGGTCTCATGTTCCTCTTTTCTGACGAAAGATCCGAATATCCCTATATCTTTTACATAAAACCGGGTTCTGATAAACGGCAGATGACTTTTGAGAATTTTCAAAATATTGTCTTTATTCATAAAGAATCCTTTCATAATCTGCTGTCCTTTATTATTCCAAATTATTCCTGACTATGATAA
>Ga0316607_1000470_pt1 | contig 14444 bp, 14 predicted proteins | sample MIS2016062E_MG_FD_207674 | JGI IMG/M metagenome (GOLD analysis project Ga0316607, IMG submission 207674) | Microbial mat bacterial communities from Middle Island sinkhole, Lake Huron, Michigan, United States - MIS.2016.062E | ecosystem: Environmental > Aquatic > Freshwater > Lake > Sediment...
AAATTAATTCGTCCTGTAAATATTCTCGAAATAGGAACTTATACTGGTTATTCGGCTTTGTGTTTGTGCGAAGGAATGATGGAAAACGGCACACTTCACACCATTGACATCAAAGAAGAATTGGTCGATTTTCAGCGCAAATATTTTGACAAATCGCCTTGGGGAAATCAAATCGTACAACATCTTGGCGAAGCTTTGGATATTATTCCGACTTTGGATTTGAAATTTGACTTGGTTTTTATCGATGCCGACAAGGAAAATTACATCAACTATTTTGAAATGATTGTTCCAAAAATGAACAAAGGAGGCATTATTCTCTCGGACAATGTTTTGTGGAGCGGAAAGGTTTTGGAGCCTTTGCAAGCCAATGATGTAAGCACAAAAATACTTATGGAATACAACCTTTTATTGAAAAATGATCCAAGAGTGGAAACCGTTTTATTGCCTATTCGCGATGGTTTGACGGTGAGTCGGGTTTTGTAATTCAACCCAGTCAGTCCCGATAGCTATCGGGACTGACTGGGTTGAAATTAAAATTAAAAATTTCTCTTTTGTGCTATTCGATACAATTTGAACATCAAAAAACCCAAAATTCCTCCACACAAATACCCGCAAATAATATCTAAAGGATAATGCAACCCCAAGTAAATTCGGCTATAAGCGAAGATTAATGGCCATAAAAACAGCAACCAAAAGTAGTTGTAATGTTTTTTGAAAATCAGGTATAAAAAAGTGGCAACTCCCATTGAATTTGTGGCGTGCCCCGAGAAAAAGCTGAATGTCGAACTAGATTTTACTATTCGAATAAATAAATTTATTTCGGGATTGTTGCAAGGTCGCAATCTTTGAAATCCGTTTTTGAATAAGTTTGCGGTTTGGTCTGTTATAACAATCAAAATCGCAACAAATAAAATCAAATACAAGCTTTGTTTCGTACCTAATTTCTTGAAAATAAGATAAATCAAAAGTATAAAAAGCGGAATCCACGAAGTTTGTTTGGTAATCAGCAACCAAAATCCGTCATGCTTTTCGGAACCTAAACCGTTTAAGAAAATAAATAAATCGGTGTCAAGAGACAAGACTTTTTCTAGCATTATTTTTTGCGTTTTATGGGGCCAATTGTGTCTTCAATTTCGGTTTCCTTCTGGGATTTATCTTTAGCTATATCTGCTTTGACTTTGTCCATTTCAGTTGAAGATGGAGATAAATTTTCTTGTACAGATGTTGGATTTTCATCAACAATACTGTTTTTGACTTTGTCTATTTCTGTCGAAAAATTATCCGAAATTCCTTTTAAAGGATTCGTATCGCCTAGCAAATTTGTTTTGGCACTGTTGATTTCAGAGGTAATATTGTTGGTTAAATCGCTCAACATATTCTGGTCGAAACCATTGGCTTCAGCTCCTTTTTGAATTTCATTTTTGATATCGTTGGTGGCATTTTTTAATTGTGCCATAGCTTTGCCCATTGTTCGTGCCATTTCTGGAACTTTATCAGAGCCAAAAAGCATTAAAACAATGAATAGTATAAAAATTAATTCGCCTCCGCCAATTCCAAACATAATCTATTTTTTAAGCTGCAAAGTTACAAAGATGTACAGTTACAAAAGAGTATAATTTAAAATTAATTAACATCAATCAAATTTCGATTTCAACTCAACTTTTGGCCAAGAATTATTGGTTAAATCAATATCGGCTGTTTCCTCTTTTGGGTCAATTTGAATAGATTTAATCATTTTTTCGGTTGCAAAAACTCTTTTGGCAGTGTCATTATTCTTTCTCCAAATTTGTGCTGGAAATTTGAAGTTTTCTTTGGTATCGTCATCATAAGTAATCTCAACAATAATGGGCATTAACATTCCTCCTGGTTTGTTAAATTCAACTTCATAAAAATATTTAGGGTTTTTCATAGTTGCCTTTTCCTCTTCAGAAAATTTTGTTGCAATATAATCTGAAAGTATTTGGAGCGAATTTTTATCAAATGCCTGCTTTTTATCCGAACTCAATTCTGAATGGGTTCCAGAAACCAAGTATACAAAAGGCCCGTTTTCTGTTCCAAAACGTCTTTTATTGATTGTAGCATCTTTCAGTTCTTTTGTTGGAGTATCAGTTACATAATATTGCTTAACTTCTTTAATGCCAATATCAACATAATCAGTAGAGTAAAACCAACCTCTAAAAAACCAATCCAAATCCACGGCAGAAGCATCTTCCATAGTTCTGAAAAAATCTTCGGGAGTGGGATGCTTGAATTTCCAACGATTGGCATAAACTTTAAAGGCGTAATCAAACAATTCTCTTCCCATAATGGTTTCTCTCAGAATATTCAATCCTGTTGCAGGTTTTCCATAAGCATTGTTACCGAAATCGTGAATACTCTCTGAATTGGACATAATTGGTTCTAAAAATTTTTGGTCACCACTCATATAAGGAACAATACCTTTTGGAGAGCCACGCCTAGATGGGAAGTTAGTTCCTAACTCTTGTTGTGCCATATATTGCATAAAAGTATTGAGACCTTCATCCATCCAAGACCATTGACGCTCGTCTGAATTGACTATCATCGGGAAAAAATTATGCCCAACTTCGTGAATTATTACGCCAATCATTCCGTTTTTGACTTGTGTACTTGTTACCCCATTCTCATCAGGGCGACCAAAATTCCAACAAATCATTGGGTATTCCATACCTTGATCTTCGGCAGAAACTGAAACGGCTTTTGAATAAGGATAGTCAAAGGTATGAGATGAATAGCTTTTTAAAGTATGAGCAACAGTAAGTGTAGAAGTTTCTCCCCAAAGCGGATTGGCCTCTTTTGGATAAACCGATTCTGCCATTACGATTTTTCCATTCAATTGTACCGCCATGGCATCGTAGATGAATTTTCGAGAAGTGGCAATTCCAAAATCTCTCACGTTCTTGGCACTAAATTTCCAGATTTTTTTCTTGTCAGAAAATCCTTTTTCAGCATTTTCTGCTTCTGTTTGAGTGACAATAACAACAGGTTTGTCAAATGCTTTTTGGGCTAATTCATATCGTTTTACTTGTTCGGGTGTAAACACTTCGTTTCTATTCAGCAATTCTCCAGTTGCATTCAAAACGTGGTCGGCAGGAACTGTGATATTCACATCAAAATTTCCAAAAGGCAATGTAAATTCTCCACTTCCCCAGAATTGCATATTTTGCCAACCCTCAACATCGTTATAAACCGCCATTCTCGGATAGAATTGAGCAATTACATAGAGTTTATTGCCATCTTTTTCAAAAAATTCATAACCCGATCTACCTCCGTCTTGTCGATAATTGTTGATGTTGTACCACCATTTGATAGAAAAAGAAATTTTCTCTCCAGATTTCATAGGAGTGGACAAATCGATGCGCATCATCGTTTGATTTATCGTATAACTCATTTTATTTCCTTTAGAATCCTTTACATATTCAATATTAAAACCGCGTTCCAATCCTTGTTTCAAAAATTTGTTGGCAAAATTATTAGGTGTGAATACTTCTTGCGTTCTTTGGTTTTCGGCTAAAGGAGATTGCGAATTTTTTGCAGCTTGGTTTTGGTCTAATTGTACCCACAAATACGCCAATGTATCTGGTGAATTGTTGTAATAAGTTATGGTTTCTGACCCACTTAATTTTGAATTTTTGTCATCTAACTCAATGTCAATTTTATAATCGGCTTGTTGCTGATAATAGGCTGGTCCCGGTGCGCCAGAGGCTGTTCGAAACATATTTGGAGTTGCCAATAAATCATACATTTGACTGAATTTATTGGTGTCATAACTTCCTGGTTTTTTTGCGGTTTCCTCTGCGGGTTTGGTTTGTGCTATAACAAAAATTGGGCAAATCAATAGTAGTATGATGGCATTTTTCATAGAAAGAATGTTATTTATAGTTTGAGACATAATTATGGATTGGAAATTAATATTTTAATGTTTTGGAAGTTGTCGAATTGGTCAAAAGAAAGCTTTTTTTTGCACCCAAAACAGTAACATTTATCATGTTTTGTTGATCAGAAAAACATTCAATCAAGATGCTGTTGTTTACTTCAAGATGGCTAATTTTAGAAATATTTTTAATGTTCCAATAGCAAACAAGCTCATCACCATCAATTTCTTTACTCAAAAAATTCAGAGGTTTAACTTGTCCATTTACTTTTATCGAAAAGCGATTGGATAAATATTCTTTTAACAACAATTCTTCAGCACTACTATTTTCGCTTTCGATAGTAATTTTCTTTTGGTATTTTTTTTCCAATGCTTTGTTCAAATCCTCAATATGTATTCGAGAAGTAATCTGAAGCATTTTCTTCTCTGAAGCATAATTTATTTGGTACAAAGCCATGTGAAATTTATGAACAGTAGCAGCGGTTAATGTCAATAAAAGTATGGGTAATACAATAGCGATAATTTGTTTTTTCATTTTCCAAAAGTAGTAAATCTTATGAATTTTTCATTTTTTGAATAAAAAAATAGTTCATTTATGGGCTTTATTTTTCGTTCGCAATAATTTCGTTGTATTTTTTTGCCAAAGGAATAATCAAAAACTCAATTTTGGTTTTGTTTTTAGACTTCAAAACATCTGAAATTTCACCAACTTCAAGGCAGTAATATTGAAATCCTTTGACATAATCAGCAGGAATTTTTAGTGTATTTGTGAAAAAATCATCCTCAAAAAGATAATCAAATAGCACTAACAATCGCTCTTTCTTTTCTACTTCAATTCCTTTTTTTAGCATTGCAGTTCGACCCGATAGATAATTCAAAAGGGCGTCACCAGGAGTTGAAAGCGCAGTATATAGCCTCCTTTCTGCCGGCGTATATTTTTTTATTCCTCTGGGAGAAATCCCCAACGCAACTGCATTTATTTCAGGATGTTTGTTGACGATTACCTCTTCGAGTTGGGTAATTTTAGCTGTCATTTTAATGGTTATTTGGTCTGATTTCAAATCATCTTCTTCGATTATTCTGCGGTGATACTCTAAATTCACTGATGAAAAAACCAATAAATCTTCGGCTTTTGCCAAGATATAAAAGTTGCCATCATTATCGCTTAGGGTACTTTTTTCGTTAACCAAATTGACAATAGTAACTCCAGCAACATTGACTGATTCGGCCATTATTTTTCCGTGAAGCATTTTTTCGTCAGTAGTTTGACCAATAGTAATTTGGCAAAGTAACAGTAAAAGAAATTCAAACTTTCGTGGTAACAATTTTCTGTTTTTTAGCGTTGTAAAAATAGGGTAATGTGTTCCAAATTAAATAGTAAGAACTTGGTAAAAAAATGTTAATTAAAATTTTTGAAATGCAACTTTAAAGGAGCGATTTCATATCTTTAACCCAAACTTATTTTGTTGAAACTATGAGCAAAAATTTGATTATTGCCAGTACATCTTCGCTTTACGGCGGGGATTATTTAGACTATTTGTTGCCAGAATTACAAATCCATTTCGAGAATTGCAAAACGATTTTGTTTATCCCGTTCGCTAGACCAAGCGGTATTTCTCACGAGGATTATACCAAAAAAGTGGGGCTGGCTTTCGCCAAAATCGGAAAGGAAGTGAAAGGAATTCACGAATTTGAAGATTATTCAATTGCAATTCAAAAAGCAGAAGGAATATTTACAGGCGGTGGAAACACTTTTTTATTGGTCGCTCAATTGTATAAAAATGATTGTATGCTTGCTTTGGCCGATGTCTTAAAAAACGGAACGCCATATTTGGGAACCAGTGCTGGTAGCAATATTTGTGGCTTAACTATGCAAACTACAAATGATATGCCCATTGTTTATCCGCCAAGTTTTAAAACTTTAGGATTAATTCCTTTTAATTTGAATCCGCATTATTTGGATGCTGATTTACAATCCAAACATAATGGAGAAACACGAGAAACGAGAATCAAAGAATTTCATTCCTTTAATACTATTCCAGTTTTAGGATTGCGAGAAGGAAGTTGGCTGGATGTAAAAGGCGACAAAATAATTTTGAAAGGGAATTTGGAGGCCCGCCTTTTTCGGCAAAACCAAATTCCAGAAGAAATGGAACCCGAATCAGATCTAAGTATATTAAAATAAAAAACCCCAAACTTTGGTTTGAGGTTTTAAGAGCGAAAGACGAGGCTCGAACTCGCGACAACCAGCTTGGAAGGCTGGAGCTCTACCAACTGAGCTACTTTCGCATTACAACGGTGCAAATATAAATAATAAGTTGGCTTCGATGCAAGTTTTTTTTTGAAATTCTTATTAAAAGATGTTATTTTTTTATAACCGTTTTAAAACTAAATCATTATAAATTTACTACATTTATAAATTTAGCAAAAGTCGAAAATTGATTAAAAATAATTATTGGTCTAAACTACTACAAATTACATATTTTAAACATCAATTTATTGGTTATACAAAGCTTTTTAATCAATTATTATGAAATCAAATAAAATGAATAAATTACTCTTTTTACTGTTGATTTCCTTTTTTATTAGTTGTAAAAAAGAAACGAAATTAGTTTCTGTTGTCAAACCGGTTATTCAAGTCGAAGGAAAATCAGTTGTGATAGACAGTGTTTTGTTGAATTCATATAGCAACAAAAATCTTAAAGATTTCTACTTGTCTTCTGGTTTCAAATCGGTTTGGCAATCCAAAAATGACAGGAAAATTATTCTAGAACAGTTATTTAACTCCAAAAACGAGGGTTTAAATCCTGAAGATTATAACTTGAAAGCATTACAAAAATATGAAAAAAAATATGACACCTTAAGTGACAAAGAAAGAGCAATCTATGATATTTTGTTGACTCGAAGTTTCCAAAAATACATTTCACATTTGAGTAATGGAAGATTAAACCCTGCTGATTTATATAAAGATTGGGATTTGAAAGAAAACACTATTGATATAAATGAAACCATTGTTTCTTTATTAAAGAGCGATTCATTGGTTTTTAAAATCGAACAATTGAAGCCCAATGATAAGATTTATAAAAGCTTGAAAAAAGCACTCAAAATCATTAATTCTTTTCCAAAAGATGATTTTAAAACATTTGAAATAGCTAAAAAAATTGTTTTAAATGATACAAATCCATCCATAATCGACATCAAAAAAAGATTGATTTTTTGGAAAGATATGAAACCAAAAGACAGTCTCTCAAATATTTACGACAGTGAAACGCAGGAGTCGATGAAAAAATTTCAAATTCGGCACGGATTAGCAGCTGATGGAGTTATAGGAAAAGGAACGGTTGAGGCTCTTAATTTTTCGAAAAAGAAGCGAAAAGAACAAATTCTGGCAAATCTCGAACGTTGGAAATGGTTTCCAAAAGATATGGGGAAAGAATATCTAATAGTAAATATTCCGGACTACAAACTGAATTTAGTCAAAGATAAGGATACCTTTCGCACTCATAAAGTTATTGTTGGGAGAGCCAAAAGAGCTACTCCTATACTTTCTTCAAGATTGAGTAATGTGATTTTGAATCCAACTTGGACTGTACCTCCCACCATTTTGAGGGAAGATGTTATTCCGTCCATTTCCAAAAATCGGAATTATTTAGCGCAAACCAATATGAAAGTTTATGACCGAAATGGCAATGAAGTTATAGCAAATAATTGGAAACTATCTAATGCCAAAAGCTATCGTTATGTGCAAAGTCCCGGCTCGTTCAATTCATTAGGAATGGTAAAATTCTCTTTTCCAAATCGGTTTTCGATTTATTTGCACGATACCAATCATCGTGATTTTTTTGGAAAACAAAAACGCTCTTTGAGTTCAGGTTGTGTTCGGGTTGAAAACCCCTTGGAATTGGCTGAGTATTTACTTGGAGATAAAGAGAATTGGAATTTAGAAAAAATTACTGAAACCTTGCAAAGTGAAAAAACGCAGCATATTAAATTAAAAAAAGAAATTAAAATTCATATTTTGTATTGGACTGCTTGGAGCGAAAACAACACTCTAATTTTTAGAGATGATATCTACAATTTAGATGCCGTTTTATATAGAAAATTAGGAAAGTAAGGGCAAAATAGTTGCAGAACTTCTGGAGGGATGGTAAATATAAAAACAGGATTTGTTTTTGATTGTATTGACAATTTCGCCGAGTAATTTCTCAGGAATAGCAGGACAACCTTGACTTCTACCCAATCTTTTGTTCGATTTTATGAAAGAATCTGAAACATAGTTTGCCGAATGAATAACTACACCTCTTTCTCTTGCATTATCATTAACCCCTTTTTCTAAACCGTCTAATTTGAGCGACATTCCATGTTTGCCATTATAAACTTCGCCAGTGAGGTAAAATCCCAAACTACTTTTGTACGAACTATTGGTATTGGAAAAGCTGTTGGCAAATTCCTCGCCTGTATTGCGACCGTGAGCCACTAACGAATTGTATAAAATAGTATTGGTACTCAAATCGATTACCCAAAGCCTTTTCAAATTTGAAGATAAACTAAAATCTACCAAGGTCAAAATATCCTGTTGTAGTATTCCTTTCTCTTTCAATGAAAAATATCCTTTCAGTGCTTCTTTGAAACTTTCAAGATTAGGAAGGCTAAAATGATTGGAATTCAATTGGTTATAGATACTTTCAACCTTTGAATCGAAACTTGAAATAGTAACACTTGCGATTTCGGGTCTTTCAGATTTTACTTTTGTAGTAAAAATTGTTTTGCTTGTGAAAATGGAGAACAGCGTAAAACACACAACAGGAAATATCTTATAAATCATTGATAATGTTTGAATTGAAAAATTTTCTTTGGATGGCAAATATACAAAAGGAATGTAACTCAAAGAATGAAAATTAAGAAAAAAATATGATTTTAAAGTAAATTTGGTGTTTTTTACAAATTTTAGTAGATGTTTTCAACTTTTTTTGTCAATTCTTAATTTATAGATTTTGATGCTGCATTGAAATATTAACTTTCATATAGAATTGGGTAAAATTAAATTTATCCGAAGATTAATAGTTGTTTGGTGTGAGGTATATTTTTTGGGAAATCTTTATCTTTGCAAAAAAATTAATCAAAATGAGCAAAAAAGTAATCCTTATGATTCTTGATGGTTGGGGAAATTCGCCTGACCCAAAGGTTTCTGCAATAGACAATGCAAACATTCCTTTTATCAAAAGTTTATATACAAAATATGCCGTTGCACAGCTTCGCACAGACGGTTTAAACGTTGGTTTGCCAGAAGGACAAATGGGAAATTCCGAAGTGGGACACATGAATCTTGGCGCTGGTAGAATTGTCTATCAAGATTTGGCCAAAATTAATTTGGCTGTAGCCAATAATTCGATGGCACAAGAACAAGTTTTATTGGATGCCTTTCAATATGCCAAAGACAAAAATGTAAATCTTCACCTTCTTGGATTGGTTTCTGATGGTGGTGTTCATTCACATACCTCACATTTACGCGGTTTAATAGATGCAACTCAAGCTTTCGGATTAGAAAAAGTATTTGTTCACGCATTTACCGATGGTCGTGATGTAGATCCAAAAGCGGCTAAAAACGACATTCAAAATTTAGAAAAACATATTGCCAATACTTCGGCAAAAATTGCTTCGGTGGTGGGAAGATATTATGCAATGGATCGCGACAAACGTTGGGAAAGAGTGAAAATTGCCTACGATTTATTGGTAAACGGAACAGGAACACATTCTAAAGACGTAGTAAAAAACATCGAAGAAAGTTATGAAAATAATATAACCGACGAATTTATCAATCCAATTATCATGGTTGATGATAACGGCCAACCGTTGGCAACCATAAAAGAAGGTGATGTTGTTGTTTTCTTTAATTTCAGAACCGATAGAGGACGTGAACTTACCGAAACGCTTTCGCAAAAAGATTTCCACGAACAAAATATGCACAAATTGAATTTGTATTATGTTACGCTTACCAATTATGACGAAACCTACGAGAACGTAAAAGTGGTTTACAACAAAGACAATGTTACTGAAACTCTGGGCGAAGTCTTGGAAAAAGCCAACAAAAAACAAATAAGAATCGCCGAAACCGAGAAATATCCTCACGTTACTTTCTTCTTTTCTGGCGGTAGAGAATTGCCTTTTGAAGGCGAAACCCGCATCTTGAAAAACTCTCCAAAAGTAGCCACTTACGATTTGAAACCCGAAATGAGCGCTTATGAATTGGCTGATGCTTTGATTCCTGAATTGAATAAAGGAGAAGTTGATTTTGTGTGTTTGAATTTTGCCAATGGCGATATGGTGGGGCATACAGGCGTGATGAGTGCAGCAATACAAGCTTGTGAAGCAGTTGATAAATGTGTAGAAAAAGTAATTACTGCGGCTTTGGCAAACGATTATACCACATTAATCATTGCCGATCACGGAAACTGCGAAACGATGATTAATCCTGACGGTAGTCCAAATACAGCACACACCACAAATCCGGTTCCGATTATTTTGGTGGACAAAGAATTGAAATCCATTCACGATGGTGTTTTGGGCGATTTAGCACCAACCATTTTGGAATTGATGGACATTGAAAAACCAGCAGTTATGACCCGTCATTCATTGCTTTAAGAAAAAAATCAAAATAGAACACTACAAAACCACTCCATATCGAGTGGTTTTTTTATAAATAAAAGTTAAAATTTCAAAATTAATAGTATTACTATTTAATTTGTTTATATTTGTATCAAATATTAATGTTTAACTAATAATTTAAAAAATCATGAAAAAAATTGTAATTCTTGGGTTATCGGGTTTACTAGCAGTTTTAAGCTCTTGTAATCCAAACAAAAAAGTGGAGGATATTACCAATGCGGTCAATGTTCAAAGCGAAAAAGTACAGAAAGTAATTAATGATTTAGGCCTCGTTTATGTTGAAGAGGGAGCTCAAGACATTATTACTTACGACGAAGTAAATGCAGCCCAACAAGCTTGGTGCGATGCGCTAGTGAAAATTGGGAAGCTGAAAGAAGAAGGAGGCGATTATAAAACTTTTGCCAATCAAGTCCTGACCGATGCTTATAATTATGATAATGGCAAGGTGTTTTTCAAACCCACTTTGGCTTTTGGAGACCAAACTTTTAGAAACGACAAAAAAGGAGCTTTAGCTTATTTTGTTGGGGGCGATGCAGACTATCCAAATGACAAGGGCTTTGCGTTGAAACCTTGGGTTAAAGCGCGATATGACAATGCTGGCGAAAAAAACGAAGGCATTCAAATATATGGATCGGTAGCGATAACTATGGGAAATGTTTGGGTAACCGACAAAGAGGGCAACGAAGTTATGGTAGATAAAACTTGGGTTTTCAAAAAAGGAAAAGACGGAAAATTACGTATTATTGTACATAAATCAGCTTTGCCTTTTTCTCCGAAATAAAAATAGAGGGGCTGATTCAACAAAATCAGCCCTTTTTTGTGCAACAAAATAAAATTACAATGATGAGTAGGCTGCTAATTACTGGTTTTTTATTGCTGTGTTTGTCCACCATCAAGGCACAAAATACACGCATAATAGATCAAAACCAAATAGGTTGGTTCAATTATTTTGGAACATTCAAAATTGCCGAAAAATACAGTATTCATTCTGAATATCAATGGCGTAGAGATAATTATGTTTCCGACAAACAACAAGGTTTATTGCGAGTTGGTTTAAATTATCAAGCGAATCCCAAGTTGCAATTAAGATTGGGATATGCTTGGATAGAAACCTATCCTTATGGCGATTTTGCTATAAACGGACAAGGCAAAGATTTTACGGAACATCGCATTTTTCAGATGGCAACCCTGAATGATAAAATTTCAAAATTTGAATTATCTCATCGGTTTATGCTCGAGCAACGATTTGTAGGAAGGTACACTCAGCCTGAATTAACCGTGGAAGACGATTATCTCTTTATGAATCGACTTAGGTATATGTTTAGAATTCAAATGCCATTAAAAGGAACTGAAATCAAAAACAAAACGCCCTATATCGCTGCATACAACGAGGTGTTCATTGGTTTTGGAAAAAATGTGAACGAAAATATTTTTGATCAAAACCGAATAGGATTGTTACTTGGGTATCGCTTTGATAAAAATATCAGAATAGAAGCGGGCTATTTGAATCAAACGCTACAACTAGGCAGAGAAATCAATCAAAGGAATGTATTTCAGAGCAACAACGGATTTATAATAAACACTTTGCTCAATTTAGATTTAACAAAAAAAACAACTAAATAAGATTGATATGATTCTTTTTCCAACCAGCATAATCGAAGTAAACAGTAATAAGATTACTCAAATTGAAGATTTGGCAAAAGCCATTTATCGTTTGATTATTTATAGCAGAGACCATTTTGACGATGATTTATTAGACATCTATTTGGACGGATTTTCAAATTTAAAGGATTTGCTTTCAATCAAAAATGCTCAAATGGAAGCGCAAAACGAAGAGGAAGCTGTCGAATATTTGGCACATTTAAAACAATCATTAGAATTTGTAATTGAAGAGATTCTACAAAATAATGATTTTGAAAAAGAGCTACAATTATTTCAACTTTTGCGATTAATTTCGCCCGAAACCAATAAAGTTCACCCTAATAAATACCGGCAAACGACAGTTCAAATTGGCAGTCACATTTGTCCAGAACCGCATTTAATTTCGGGATTGGTATCGCAATTATTTTATAATTGTAGCCAAATCAAATCACCTATAATCAGAGCAATTTACGTTCATCACGAACTGATTAGAATTCATCCTTTTGTTGACGGAAACGGTCGAGTAACCCGAATTGCAAAAAACTGGATATTGATGTACAATATGTACCCTCCAATATATATAAATGATACAGATGAAAAAAAAGAATACATAGCTACCTTGAGCAGCAGTTTTAAACAATTAAACAAAGATGCCACTGTTTGGAATGAATTTACCCATTTGTTTTTTGAACAAGAGCTGGATAGACTGATTAAGAACTTAAATTTCTTGTATGACAGTATCAATACTATTGGAAAATCAAGAAAAAAAAATTAAAGTACTAGAAATTTATTAAATAATAGTTAAAATATCTTTATTAATAGCCTTACTATTATATTTGGAATTACTTTTGGCAAAAATAAAACACATAAAATGAAAAAAATTGTAACTTTAATCCTTGTGTATTTCGCTTCGTTGCATTCTTTTGGGCAAGCCAATTTGTTCCAAAATAAAGAATACAACAACCTAGAAGAAGCGCTAAAAAACCCCGAACTGGTTTATAAACTCAATTTGAGCAATCAAAATATAAAATTAAATGAGGTCGATTGGTCAAAGTTTGTCAATATGGAATACCTCAACCTTAAAAACGATCATCTAAAAGAAATTCCATCAGGGATTTCAAGTCTAAAATCATTAAAAGTAATAGATTTGAGTGGGAATGATTTCAATAAATTACCCGCAGAATTTTCTAATTTGACTCAGCTTGAAGAAGTGATTCTGAATGACGAAAAAAATATGGATTTGCCTAAAACTTTGAATCTTTTAGCTAAATTGCCCAACCTGAAATCTTTGCATTTAGAAAACGACCGTTTAAAGATGGTTCCAACGGAAATTCTCGAATTTAAAAATCTTGAAAAGTTGTATTTAAACCAAAATAAACTAAAAACAATTCCGAAATTAGATGCTTTAAACCACCTAAAGTATTTAGATTTGAATGGCAATAAAATTAATTTTAAAACAGAAAACATGATAAATAGTAATTTTGGATTTCGAATTAATTTTTAATTTATTTTTAGGTAATGAATAAATTAATTCTATTTTTAGTGTTAAGTTCTATGAAATTGTCAGCCCAAAATAATCTTGGTACTTGGAATGTAACCAACGTAAATTTTAAGGCAAACGAAAAATGGAATGTGTTTGCCGAAGCCCAATTAAGGAGTTTGTCGTTTTATGATGAATTTCATTATTATGAATACAAAGGCGGTTTGACCTATAAAATAACACCGAATTTTTCAGCAACAACAGGAGTTGGTTCTTATAATACTTTTAGTGAAGGAGGCAATTTTGAACAACCAATGCAAAACAAAGAAATTAGAACTTGGGTGCAAATCAATATGAAAAATCCTTTAGAATGGATATCATTTGAACATAGATACAGAGCCGAACAACGATTTACATCCAATGGTTATCGAAATCGTTTCAGATACAGATTAGCAGCAACAGTACCTTTGAATTCCAAAAAAATAGCGCCAAAAACGGTTTATGCTCTATTTTGGGACGAGATATTTTTTACTAATATTGAACCTTATTTTGAAAGAAATCGTTTGTTTCTTGGAGGTGGATATGAGTTTTCAAAAAACTTAGCATTTCAAATGGGCTACATTTATCAATTTGACTATAAAATAAATGATGAAACAGGTCGTGATTTTTTGAATCTTTCAATACTTTATAATTTTGATTTATCGAAATCGAAACAAAATGGATTTATTCCCGCAATATCAGATTAAAATTAAATCTATTTAAAAA
>Ga0316607_1000472_pt1 | contig 14438 bp, 8 predicted proteins | sample MIS2016062E_MG_FD_207674 | JGI IMG/M metagenome (GOLD analysis project Ga0316607, IMG submission 207674) | Microbial mat bacterial communities from Middle Island sinkhole, Lake Huron, Michigan, United States - MIS.2016.062E | ecosystem: Environmental > Aquatic > Freshwater > Lake > Sediment...
GATTCATCAGGACAATTAAGCTGCGACATCGAACCCTGCATCTGTTTTACAGACTCATATTCGTGTTCTTCCATCCAATGAATCATCTCTTTTTCAATGACGCTAATATGCTCAATTCCATGCCGCAATAACACTGAACAAAGCATCGTAGCATTAGCACCAACCATCAGCATTTTAATCGCATCTTGACCTTTGTGAATCCCGCTAGTAGCAGCAAAATCAACATCAAGGCGACCATACAAAATCGCAATCCAGCGCAAAGGTAAACGCATGGCTTGAGGCGTACTTAACAACACATTCGGCTGCACTTCTAACTCTTCGATATTAATATCCGGCTGGTAAAATCGGTTAAACAAAACGAGAGCATTAGCTCCCGCTTCCGTTAACTGCTTCGCCATATTTGCCATATTACTAAAGAAAGGACTCAGCTTAATGGCGATGGGAATTCTGATTTCTGACTTGACTGCTCGCAGAATATCAATATAATTCTGCTCAACTTGTGCGCCGCTCATTTCCATATTTGTCGGCACATAATACACATTTAATTCCAGTGCATCAGCCCCAGCTAATTCGATTTCTTTGGCGTACTTAACCCAGCCACCAACTGTGGAACCGTTAAGACTGGCAATAATTGGAATATCCACCATATCTTTAGCGTTAGAGATATGATTTAGATACTCTTGAGTGCCAACATGAAATGTCTCTGGTTCAGGAAAATAGGTAAGAGATTCGGCAAAGCTATCAGTACCATAGGTGAGGTGATGTTGCAATTCAAAACGTTCTTGTCGAATTTGTTCCTCAAATAATGAATGCAGCACAACAGCACCAGCACCCGCATCTTCCATGCGTTTAAGATTGTCAATATTTTCGGTTAAAGGTGCGGAGGCGGAGGGAATTAAGGGGGAACGTAGCTCTAAACCTAGATAATTAGTAGTCAAATTCATTTCATTTCTCCTTTGATTTTTGTGAGCTTTGTCTTCACAGGACTTACACATATCGAGGCTAGAAACCGGGTTTATTCGGAGATATCTAGTTGAGAAACCAACGATTTTTCAGAGAAACCCGGTTTCTTTGCGTATCAAATCCGGTTGTATCAGAATGATAACTAATAGGTCGTAAGATTAAATGAACCGCGAGGCACGCGGACGCGAAGAAAGAGAAAGAAGAGAAAGAAGAGAAAGAAGAAGATGCATTTCTTCCTTCGCGCTCTTGGTGTCTTCGCGGTTTAATCATTCCGATTTCACCGGATTTGGTAGAAGTCCTACTTCAATAAAATGCGCTAAAATTTCAATGTAGATCGGCAGATAATACTTAAAAATTTATCTGCCGATTCACATATCATTACTATCCTTTTTGTCCGCCTAAATTTTGAATTTTCTGGCTTGGATTGGTCGCATTACTATTGTCTTGATGTCCATTAGATAAGGGACGTTGGGCGAGATATTGATACATGGCCCAGCGGGAATTCACATCTTCTTGAGCTTCTGCTAATAACCGCCGTGCATCTTCTGGTTTGCTGGCTTTTAGCATCTTGAAACGGTTTTCCGCATACATATATTGTTCGAGCGGAATTTTTGGCGATTTTGAATCTAATTGCAGAGGATTTTCGCCCTGGTGAGTGCGATCGGGATTGTAACGGTAAAGCAATTTTGCGCCTGATTCCACCGCCGCTTTCTGCTGCTGCATCCCACCAGCCATATTAATCCCGTGAGCAATACAATGGGAATAAGCAATGATTAAAGAGGGTCCATCGTAAGCTTCTGCCTCTAAAAACACTCGCAAAGTATGTTCATCCCTTGCTCCCATTGCGACACTAGCAACGTAAACATTGCCGTAAGTCATAGCAATTAATCCTAAGTCTTTCTTAGCAGCAGGTTTGCCACCAGCAGCAAATTTGGCAACGGCTCCTCGCGGCGTTGCTTTTGACATTTGACCGCCAGTATTTGAGTAAACTTCGGTATCCAAAACTAGGATATTTACATTGCGACCACCAGCAATTACATGATCCAAACCGCCGTAACCAATGTCATAGGCCCAACCGTCGCCGCCGATAATCCATACGCTTTTTTTCACTAGGAAATCAGCTAAGCTTAGTAACTGTTTGGCGGTAGTAGAATCAATCTCTTGCAGTTTTTGTTTGAGTTGAACTACTCGCTCCCGTTGTTCCCAAATATCCGCCTCATTTTTCTGTTCAGATGACAGGATATCTTGCACTAAATTGTCGCCAATGTCGCCGCCCAGTTTTTGCAATAATTCAGTAGCAAATTGAGTTTGCTTGTCAATGGAAACTCGGAAACCTAACCCAAATTCGGCGTTATCTTCAAAGAGGGAATTTGACCAAGCGGGGCCGCGTCCTTCGCTGTTGGTTGTCCAAGGTGTGGTGGGTAAATTGCCACCATAAATTGAAGAACAACCGGTAGCATTAGCAACTACCATGCGATCGCCAAATAGTTGACTAACTAATTTGAGATAAGGCGTTTCGCCGCAAGCTCCACAAGCTCCAGAGAATTCAAACAGCGGTTCTTGCATTTGCTGTTGACTGATTTTATTCAGTTTTAATTCCCGCCGATCTGGATTTGGCAAACCGAGAAAGAAATCCCAGTTTTCCCGTTCAGGTTCCCGCAATGGCAATTGTTCTGCCATATTAATTGCCTTTAATTTAGGCTGGCTTTTGTTTTTAGCGGGGCAAACATCTACACAGAGTCCGCAACCAGTACAGTCTTCAGGAGCAACTTGAATGGTGAATTTTAAGCCCTGCCAATCGTGATCTTTAGCATCTTTACTCTTGAATGTTTCTGGGGCATTTGCTAACTGTTCTGGTTCGTAAACTTTGGAGCGAATGACGCTGTGAGGACAAACCATTACACATTTACCGCACTGCACGCAAACATCGGTATCCCAAACGGGAATTTCTGTGGCAATATTGCGTTTTTCCCATTGAGAAGTGCCTGTGGGATAAGTACCATCTACTGGCATTGCACTGACGGGCAAATTGTCGCCGCACTTGCCAATCATTGCCCCTAAAACTTCGCGCACAAAGGCTGGAGCGGTATCAGGAACGGGCGAACGCAAGGTAATTTCACTGTTGGCAGTATCGGGAACTTTTACTTCAAAAAGATATTCCAATGAACGATCTACAGCGTCCATGTTCATCTTGACAATTTCTGGGCCTTTTTTGCCGTAACTCTTGGTAATTGCCTTTTTAATTTGGGCGATCGCTTCTGATCGCGGTAAGACTCCAGAAAGGGCAAAAAAGCAGGCTTGCATGACTGTATTTATGCGTCCGGCCATACCTGCTTCACGGGCAACTTTGTTCGCATCGGAGACGTAAAATTTCAGTTTTTTCTGAATAATTGTCTCTTGTACTGACAGCGGTAGGCGAATCCAAACATCATCGGGGCCATAGATGCTATTTACTAGGAATGTGCCACCGGGAACAATCTCTTTCAGCATATCGAATTGTTCCAGAAATCCCCATTGATGACAGGCGACAAAATTCGCTCTTTCTATTAGATAAATAGAACGAATTGGCTGGGAACCGAAGCGCAGGTGAGAAACGGTGACGGAACCGGATTTTTTAGAATCATAGACGAAGTAACCTTGAGCGTAATTATCAGTTTCTTCCCCGATAATTTTGATGGAGTTTTTGTTGGCTCCTACCGTACCATCAGCGCCTAATCCGTAGAAAATAGCTCGAACTACGCTATCAGATTCGATGTTAAATTCTCGGTCATAATCTAGGCTGGTGTGGGTAACGTCGTCGTTGATTCCTATTGTAAAATGATTCTTGGGTTTGGCTGCGCTGAGGTTATCAAAGACGGCTTTAATCATTGATGGGGTGAATTCTTTAGATGATAAGCCGTAACGTCCTCCTACTACTTTAATGGTGGTGCGTTCTTGTTCTACTAGGGCAGTAATTACGTCTAAATAAAGGGGTTCACCGCCGGCTCCTGGTTCTTTTGTACGGTCTAAAACGGCGATGGATTTTACTGTTTCGGGTATGGCTGCCATCAGTCGTTTACCGTCGAATGGGCGATACATTCGCACTTTAACAACGCCTAATTTTTCACCTTTGGCATTGAGATAATCTACGGTTTCATGGACTGATTCGCAACCGGAACCCATGAGAATGACGATTTTTTCTGCTGTGGGATCGCCGTAATATTCGTAGAGTTTGTATTGCCTTCCTGTTAATTGAGCAAATTCATTCATCACTTGTTCAGTGATATCTAGGCAGGCAGTATAATAGGAATTAACGGTTTCTCTGGCTTGGAAATAAACGTCAGGATTTTGAGCCGTACCGCGCAATACTGGGCGATCGGGGGAAAGCGATCGCGATCGGTGGGCGAATACGAGTTCATCGGGAACGAGCGATCGCATATCATCTTCTGTCAGCATTTCCACTTTCTGCACTTCGTGGGAGGTGCGGAAACCGTCAAAGAAATGTAAGAAAGGAATGCGCGATCGCAGGGTAGCAGCGGTGGAAATTAAGGCAAAATCGTGGGCTTCCTGCACTGAAGCCGAACACAACATCGCAAAACCGGTACTGCGGGCAGAAGTGACATCACTGTGATCCCCAAAAATTGAGAGCCCTTGGGCCGCCAGCGATCGCGCTGCAATATGAAATACCGTCGGCGTAAGTTCCCCAGCAATCTTGTACATATTGGGGATCATCAATAACAAGCCTTGGGACGCGGTAAACGTGGTTGTTAATGATCCCGTTTGCAGTGCGCCGTGAACCGCCCCAGCCACGCCGCCTTCGCTCTGCATTTCTACCACCGAGGGAATTGTACCCCAAATATTCGGCTTCGCTTCTGCGGTCCAGGCATCGGACCACTCGGCCATCGGCGATGAAGGTGTGATCGGATAAATTGCGATCACTTCATTCAGGCGGTAGGCGACATAAGCGACCGCTTCGTTGCCATCTATGGTTGCGTAAGTTCTTTCAGTCATAAGTTCAAACCTTTAGTTATTGCTGGTATGGTTCAGTTTTTCACAGAGTTTTTTGCTATTATTCCTCCGTCTAATTTTCGTAAAACCTGCCTTTGGGCTGATGTAATGAAGATCTAAAATTTTCAAGCAGCATTCACAAAAGTTAACGAACCTGCACTTAATTTAAACAACTCTGTTGTTGTTTTTCTCTCCTTGATAAATCGGGACACTATGAGTGAAAGCCTTATTTATCAAGGTTTTAGGAAGTTCGTATTTAAACTATTCTCCCAAACTTTCTTGTTTATATTATCCAACAAATAGAGGCACATTCAACCCAAAACTTAGCTTTTTTTAACAGAAAATAAAAATCTCAGTAAGTCGGCGAGGAAAAACCTAACTATGTTAAGATAATTGACACTCCTCGGCCTGAAGGCACTCTTGATTCTTGGTTCAGTCAGTCGATTTGCTGGTTGATGCTACCACCAACGAGTAGAGGTCGTTCTGTCCCCAAGCGTTAATTTCGGTGTGCCCCACCGTATTTAAACTTAAATTAATTCCTGCACGGGCTTTCAATCCTTTTGCCAGAATATTCAGAGCTGCGTTATGGTCACGATCTAATACCGTGCCACAACTGCAAACATGAGTTCTAGTTGATAGCGATTTCTTGACAATATTACCACAGGTTGAACAATCTTGAGAAGTGTACTGAGGAGCAACAGCAATTACTGTTTTACCGTACACTTTTCCAAAATATTGCAAATAATGATCAAGTCTGTGACCAAGCTGCATCACTGATTGATTTAGCAAGCTTATGGTTTTTCACCATATTCCGCACCGGGCGGTTTTCGTAGGCTACAAAATCGCTAGATTTTACTACGCCGGGCGCCGTCTTTATGGCGAAGTCTTTACGCTGCCTACTGACTTTCAAGTGTTTCCTTCCCAACCTGTTGATAGCTTTTTTGCGATTACTAGAACCTTTCTTTTTCCGAGAAACTCGTTTCTGTATTCGCTTTAAAGCTTTTTCACTTTTACGGAGATGTCGAGGATTTGGAACTGTTGCCCCGGTACTATCGGTGTAGAAATGGTTTAAACCTACATCTATTCCAATAGCTTTCCCAGTAGTAATAGATGCCTCTGTCCGTTCTACATTTATACAAAACTGAGCGTAATAGCCGTCGGCACGACGAACTATCCTGATTCGCTTAATTTCACCAGGTGCATAAAAGTGCAAATCTCGACTACCGATTAACTTGAACTTTCCAGCAACGAAGCCGTCTTTAAACGTCAAACATCTTTTGTCGTTAGAAAGCGCCCAACCGGATTGTTTGTACTCTACGGAACGAGTATGTTTCTTAAACTGCGGGTATCCTTTTTTCCCTGTTTTTTTGGCTTGGCAATTAGCAAAAAAACGCTGGATAGCAAAAATGGCACGTTCCGCCGAGGCTTGACGTGCCGTTGAGTTACGCTTACCCGCCCATTCAAACTCTTTCGCCATGATGGCGCATTGTTTGTATAGATCGACTAACTTAACTCCTTGATTGTCGATCCAATGTCTAAGAGTTTTATTTCGGACAAATTGCGCTGTGCGGATCATTTCGTCGATCATCCGATATTGCTGCGATTTGCCTTTTAATTTAAACTCTAGTACAATCATGCTATTATTCTCTCGTTTTTGCAGAGCATTGTATTCACAAAGTGCATATATTTAATAATTGTTTACACTTTGTAGAAATTAAAGCCGTCCTAGAAGGACGGGGCTTTAGACCCATGTTTTTGGTAACAATTGCGCCGGTTAGAAAACTTTTAAGTGAATGGGATCGTAGCGCGATCGGGCGCTTTCAACTTTCGCGGCGCTCAAAAAAGCTCGAACAGTCCTGTTAAGGTTTGTCTAATAGACATCTCCAAAAACTATTGTAGGGCAGGCATCCAGCCGGCCTTTGACCTTATTTTTAGGAGATGTCTAATGATTATGTTGCTGATATTTCCATCCAGGGTTTCAAACGCGATTCACTATTGGGGTCATACCCATAAGCCCAACTCTGAAACTCTTCAAAAGCGACCCGTTCTCGCGCCGCTTTTTCTGGGTCTTCTGTTCCTATGTTCGTTCCATAGAAGCGCTGTTCGCCCAAAGCACTTCGGGCTTGGATTGCTTGGGTACGCGGGATGCGTCGGTTCTCATAGGTGGTCAAGGCTTCTTCAATGCTGGACGAATGGGAAAGGCATTGAGCCAGTTCGTAGGCATCTTCAAAAGTGCTATTGGCTCCCTGTCCAGCATAAGGGGACATGGGATGGGCGGCATCGCCTAGAAGTGTCACCCGTCCTTGGCTCCAACTCTTCAAAGGCAGGCGATCGCAGAGTGGGAAAAATAAAATCTGCTTTGGATCAGTGGCTTCAATGATCCCCCTTGCGGGTTCCCACCAATTCGAAAATTTCTCCAAAATGCTAGACTTAATTTCTGCTGCACTCTCAGGCACTGGACATTTTGGCATCAACGCCCGTAACGTCCAACATCTGTAGCCACCGCCCACATCAAACAAGAAAAGAACTTTTTGCTCTCCCTTCATCAAAATCAGTTCATTGGGATTTAGCAATTCGTGGTTATACTCGATCACCGCCCGCCAAGACATACTGCCCAAATAACGAGGTTCCTCATCACCGATCAGGGTTTGTCTAACTGCTGAGTTGAATCCATCTGCACCAATCAGCAGGTCAGCCCGTACCGATTTACCCCCATCAAAATGCGCTGTCACCCCGTTCTCATCTTGCTCAAAGCCGATGCAGCGATAATCCAAGTGGATCGCTTCCGGGGGGAGTGCGGAGGCCAAGACTTGCTGCAAGCGCCACCACCAGAAAAGCAACGTTGGCTGTCCGTATTTCTCCTGGTGGGTAGCTGTGTTTTGTGTGATTGTCTCTCCTGTATGTTTTTTGAAAAAACTCTGATTTAGTTGGCTGCTGGCGCGTTTGAGCTCCTCGACGATACCTGGAGAGATGGCATCAAGGGAGTTTAAGCCGTTCGCAAATAGAGCCAAACCTGCTCCCACTGGGCGAAATTCTTTGGCTCGTTCATAGACATGGGCATCTATGCCTTGTTTTCGCAGGGCGATCGCCGTTGCTAGACCTCCAAGCCCACCACCAATAACTGCGACTTTGTGAACAACAGGACGGCTAACTTGTTGGATTTCCATTTTCTGTACCCGATCAATTGATGATTCTTGATTCTTATTTGGGAAGTCTTAATTAGAGGCTCCACTGGTCGAGCAGCATCCAAGATGCTATAACAGTTTGGTACATTTACGCGATATATTTCAGGCATCTAGGACTGATCCGACACCGGAAAAACCTCGCTAGCATCATCCGTAAGAATGAACGGCGTACCCTTCATGAGCTTTCAACATTATAATATTTAAAGCACCATTAGTATCCCTACATACTTTCTACATACTTTAGCTGATCTAGCTTGAGGATAAATACTTATTATTGATTCTACCACTAAATAGTGAAAAAACTATTAATTTATATTAAGGACGATCGCAGAAACCGGGTTTGTTTACTAATACTCGTGGCCCAGTGATGACTGCGATCGACCAGGTTTCGACCTAGACTATCGCGCTCAGAAACCCGGTTTCTCTATACATAATTGATGGGTTTTCTGAGAGTGAAACACAAAGGGACAGAGACAAAAAGAAAGAGAAATCAGCACAAAATAAGACGCGACCGCCCTCAGAAACCCGGTTTCTCCTTCTGTTAAAAAGCAGGCAAAAAGCCTGCCCTAAACTATCTCTATTCTACCCATTAAATCCGATCTTCCACATCCTGATATAACTCCCGTAAACGATCCAAATTACTCTCAGAAGTCTCCCAATAACCGCGTCCATTCACCTCTAAAAATGTGTTCACCATCTTAGGGAATGAATGAGGATTTAAGTTCATCAAACGCTTCTGCATCGCTTCATCATTGATCGACGTCTCATTTACATCCTCATACACCCAATTGTCAACGGCGAGCGCGGTGGCACTCCATCCCATTCATAGGTGTCAACTTAAGCTCAAACTCAGTCAGAGACTGCTGTTTGACTATTAACGCCTGATCCCCCCCCATTCTTGCCCCCTACTCAACCCCTACTCCCCTTCAGAAGGGGGGGACAAGAACTTGTTCAAAGTCCCCCAACAATCAGGGGGATTTAGGGGGATCTAGACTTCGCCTAAAAGCGACATTTATCAAGAATTTCAGCCTTAAGTTGACACCAATGCATCCCATTATATTAACGAGACGCTTGGATAATTCCCGCACTCCTTCATCTCCGTGCGATAACATCCCTTCATACCACTTGGGATTTAACATTTTTGTCCGTGCATTGTTGAGCGAAGTGTCGAAACCCGGTTATGAAGGTTTTGATGCGTAAGTCCTGATTTTCCAACTGCTAACCAAACATTAGCTAATTTTATCTTGTCCATTTCTTCTGCTCCCTTGCGGTGACAATGAATTCTAGTTTGGTGCGATCGCGTTCCATTTCACCAACAGCCGAACCTTTATCAAAGATTGCGCCCGTCGGACAAGCATCGACACATTTACCGCAAGAGGTACAAGCATCGACTTCACCCCAAGGCTGATCTAGTCCTGTAATCAAGCGTGACTCTGCGCCACGATTGGCCACATCCCAAACGTGTGCTCCTTCGATCTCGTCGCAGACTCGCACACAGCGCGTACAGAATATGCAACGGTTGCGATCGATACCAAAGAGTTCGTGGGATACATCCACATCGCGTTGTGGGAATTGATAGGGAAAGCGAGAATGCTCCATCCCTGTGGCGATCGCCATATTTTGCAGTTCACAGTTACCATTCGCAACGCACACAGCACAAACATGATTGCCCTCAGCAAAGAGCATTTCCACTACCATTTTGCGATAATTCTTTAACTGATCGGTATGGGTTTGCACTTCCATTCCTTCGGCAACTTGAGTTACGCAAGCGGCTAACAATTTAGAACTGCCTTTGACTTCGACCATGCACAAGCGACAGGCTCCCACATCGGTGACACCCTCAAGGTGACAGAGCGTCGGAATCTGGATTCCTGCTTCTTTTGCAGTAGCAAGAATGCTTTTACCTTGCTCGGCGGCAACTTCGATATCGTCAATTTTTAGGGTTACTACAGCCATTTTATTTCACCTTGTTTGGCATTATTTTATAATCACTAAAGTTCCACAATCGTTACTTGGTTTGCAGCAGTGCCAAATATTCATCGCGGAAGTGGCGGAGTGTACTTAGGATCGGATTTGGGGCCGATTGTCCTAAACCGCAGAAACTCATCGCTTTCACCATACTACAGAGTTCCTCTAAGAGGTCAACTAAATCTCGGTAAATCTCTGCCGATCGACCAGAAGTGTCTAAAATTGCTGGTTTTCAATCGTGGATGGTTCCCGGTGAACTACCAGACACTGACCGATACGGCGGTACAGCGCTGGCTTCCTGATTCCTTGGGGATAGCGTCTCACAAAACCGAAGTTTTACCAGATAGGCTTACATCCCCTCCCCAGGCCGAAGCGCTAGTTCCTAACGCCAGAATCCGCAAGGCTTCATTTCTAATATTAATCGCTGCATTCACATCGCGGTCATGGTGAGTACCACAATGCTTACAAGTCCACGCCCTAACATCAAGACTGAGATGATCAACTCGATTCAGCCAAACATGGCAAGTCTTAGAGCTAGGAAACCATCCATCGATCTCGATATATTGCTTTCCTTCACTTTCAGCCTTGTACTTGAGCATTGTGCAGAACATACCCCAGCCAACATCGCTAATCGCTTTAGCTAAGTTATGATTCTTGACCCTACCCTTGATGTTGAGATTTTCCACTGCAATAACTTGGTTTTCGTTGACTATCTTGCGGGATAGTTTGTGCAGAAAATCTTCGCGACATCTGGCAATTTTGGAGTGAAGTTTTGCCACTGCCAATCTTGCCTTTTTACGGTTTTGGCTACCTTTCTTTTTACGGGATAGCTTTTGTTGTTTGCGCTTTAGATTGCGCTGACGCTTGACAAAGAATTTAGTAGGATTATCAAACTTAGAGCGATCGCTAGTAATCGCAAAATGCGTCAATCCCACATCAATACCAACAGCTCGATCTACTGGTACTGATTCAAGATTAGCCTTGCCATCATCAACCAAGACAGATACAAAGTATTTGCCATCAGGATGGCGCGACACAGTGACGGTTTTGATCGTCCCGTCCAAGGTTCTATGAAGGCGGCCATGTACTAATCCAATATACCGGTAGATTGATCTAGTCACCATCAAACTTGACATTTTGAGGATAGCTAATCGACGGCCTACCATGCTTTGATTTGAATTTAGGCAACATCGCCCTTTTGTCAAAGAAGTTTTTATAGGCAGTTGATAGATTCAAAGCTACGACTTGCAGACATTGAGAATATGGTTCTTTTAACCATTCATATTCTTTTTTGAGCGCAGGAAGCAAGCCTTGTATGTATCCTCTAGATAACCCCTTCCCAGTATTCTTATAAGTTTCTTGACATAGGTTTAGAGCATAGTTCCAGAACCATCTCGCACAGCCGAAAGACTTTGCAAGCAAGGTTTCTTGCTCACTTGTGGGAGAGATTCTGTATTTGTAGGCTCTATACATTTATCGAGATTGTCGAATACCGATCGGATTATTATAGCAGATAGAATTGATCTTGATTCTCTACCGCTCAATTTATTTTGGGCTGCGCTTTCATCCCGTCACTCATCCTTGTAAACGGATAGAGTGCGGGACTTCCCGTTCGCATTGGTTAAACGTAGTCCTGGCGGGACTTAGGCTGGTCAGCTATCTAAAGTTGGAGGCTGTAATGGCCTCGTCTCTGAAAGAACGGGGTGCTGACCGACAGCATAAACAACACCTTTATTGTTAAAGAGGAGGTATTTTGCACTGTGTCTATTCCATTATCTAATTTCTGGTTGAAAGTGGCGAAAAAAACATAAAACTTAAATACTTAGGGGTGATTGTGAACTTATGTTGCAAAAATTGAGAGATTTTCTTAAATTTTGTTTAAGGATAGAATTTGTCAATCTAAAGGCGAGAATATTAGGTGAGATAGAATTCTCATTCGTTTAAGTTAGATTGATTAGATAATCAGTAGATAGGAAAATCTAATGGTAAATAGCCACAAGCCCAAACGTATCGGTATCCTGACCAGTGGGGGAGATTGTCCTGGACTCAACGCTGTCATTCGTGCAGTGGTGAAGGTGGCGACGTATAAATACGGTTGGGATGTCTATGGCATTCCCTATGGAACCGATGGCTTCATAGAGGTACTTTTAGGCAAACGCCAGCCAGAAGACTTAAGGATTAGAGATCACGGTTATGATATCCCCGGATTAGTACAGGGATTAGATATTCTCCATTTTCTCAGTGGCAGTGTTTTGGGATCGATTAGTAAAGGTGATCCAGAACTCCATGCGGACGAGATCATTCGAGGTTATGAGAAGTTGGGATTAACCGCCCTCATTGGAATGGGTGGGGATGGTAGTATCGAAATTTTAGAAAATTTAGCTCAAAAAGCTGCTGAACAAGGCAAAGCTTGGAACTGGGTCGCCGTCCCCAAAACCATAGATAATGACATCCCTTTTACCGAAGCATCCGTCGGATTTGATACCGCAGTTAATCGCGTTACCCAAGCTCTTTATGATCTAACATTTACTGCTGCTAGTCACGATCGCGTCATGTTAGTGCAGGTGATGGGAAGAGATGCTGGTTATTTAGCCTTGGAAGCAGGAATTGCGGGTGGCGCAGATGCCATTCTCATTCCCGAACTAACTCCCATTTTGGATGAATCTGTAGTGCAAGGAATCTGCCATCACATAGCTCAATTGCACAAGCATGGACGCAGGTTTGCTCTTGTGGTGGTGGCGGAAGGAGTCAAAAATCATCTCGGTCAAAAGGAACATTACATCGGTGACTACTTGGCGCAGCGCATTCAGGAGTACAGTAGCCAGTCTCACAATAGCGATTTGCCAGATTCGTTGAGCCTTCCCTCCCTCGATACTCGCGTCACCTTACTCGGACACTTACAGAGAGGCGGAAATCCAACTTCGACAGATCGACTCCTGGCTACTGCTTTTGGTCGGGAAGCAGTAAATTTAATTGCTAACGGTAACTACAACCAGATGGTAATTTGGCAAAATGGCCGGGTTAGCAGCGTGCCGATCAGCCGTGTGATCGAGCAAATTAAAAAGGGACGCAGAGAGAAGAAAGCACCTTCGTGCGTTGATCCTCAAGGTTTTTTGGTGCGAACGGCGCGCGACATCGGTATCTATGTGGGAGAAACGAGCATTGACGATCAGTAGGTAAACAGCATCAGCGATTAGATTTGAGCCGATCGCTTGATACCTCTAAAAGTAGTTTTTTAGACCGAGACTTTCTGCCAGTAAATGTCGGTGAAAAACCCGACAACTGGCAACCTTCGGGTAAACGAATCAAACAAGTTTGTATCGATATAGCAATCCTAAATCATTTGTAAATTTCTTACTCCCTCCCCGCGAGTTCGGGGAGGGTTGGGGTGGGGTAAAAATATTTACGACTCCTGCAAGGATTGCTATAATTGAGTTCAAAGGTCGCGCGCATATACTCAGGAGTCTTTGATCTATGATTAGCCCAAATGAAAGAACTTAGTTTTGAAGCGTTGCATCTATCTAGTCCACAAGTCTTGCTATCGACTCTGCAAGAACTTCGACAGACTGTTGAAAGCGAAGGACAAGCCACCTTTAGCCAATGGCGATCGCACATTCATCGATCCGAGTTTCTTTCTAGTGCATTGAATTTAGCTCAGTATCTAGCATTACGACAGCATGATCTACGCGAACTCCAAGCCGCTCTAATGCCTTGGGGCTTATCATCATTAGGACGGATTGAAGCGCGGGTAATGCCCAATCTCGATGCCGTTATTGCCACATTGCAAGTCATTTGCGGCAAAGACTCTGACGAGGTGATCCACCGCCCACCGATCGAGTCCTTTTTTGAGGGGAATCATTTACTGCGACAGCACACCGAGGAATTATTCGGGCCAACCTTGACTCATCGCCAAGTCAGAATTATGGTCACATTACCTACCGAAGCTGCCTCTGACTATGGGTTAGTGCGAGAAATTGTCCGACGGGGTGCTAACTGCTTGCGAATTAACTGCGCCCACGATACCACCGAGGGATGGAAGCAGATGATCGATCATATTCGTCGAGCGGAACAGGAACTCGGAACCTGTTGTAAAGTGATGATGGACTTAGGAGGCCCCAAAATCCGCACGGGATCGGTACTTGCGCCACTGGATCAAAAACGGGTGTTTCGAGGCGATCGGATCTTGCTGTCGCGGTGCGTACCTGAACCCGGAAGTGAAGTAGAGTCAGGTGAGGCAATCCCATCACCTGTAGACAATTTCCAATTTTGCTGTACGGTTCCCGAAATTCTCGATTTATTAGTAGTTGACGCACCCCTGTATATTGATGATGGCAA
>Ga0316607_1000474_pt1 | contig 14389 bp, 12 predicted proteins | sample MIS2016062E_MG_FD_207674 | JGI IMG/M metagenome (GOLD analysis project Ga0316607, IMG submission 207674) | Microbial mat bacterial communities from Middle Island sinkhole, Lake Huron, Michigan, United States - MIS.2016.062E | ecosystem: Environmental > Aquatic > Freshwater > Lake > Sediment...
GGTTTGTCATTTCCGTATGTTTTCATCGCATAATCATAAGTAATTCTTGGAAATTTTTCTACTTCAATTCCTTTGATTTCCTTTAATAAATGGCGAGTCAATCCTTCGAAAACATTCAAAATATCTTCTTGTTCAACAAATGCCATTTCGCAATCGATTTGTGTAAATTCGGGCTGACGATCGGCACGCAAATCTTCGTCACGGAAACATTTCACAATTTGGAAATATTTGTCCATTCCTCCCACCATCAACAATTGTTTGAAGGTTTGAGGCGATTGTGGCAAAGCATAAAACTGTCCTTCGTTCATTCGAGAAGGAACCACGAAATCTCTGGCACCTTCGGGAGTCGATTTGATTAAATAAGGAGTTTCTACTTCACAGAAATCTAAATCCGACAGGTATTTTCTAACTTCCATCGCTACTTTATGGCGAAAAAGCAGATTGTTTTTTACAGGATTGCGACGAATATCGAGGTAGCGGTATTTCATTCGTATATCTTCGCCACCATCGGTTTCGTCTTCGATTGTAAAGGGCGGAGTTAAAGATGAATTTAAAATTTTAAGTTCAGTAACCAGGATTTCGATATCGCCAGTTGGAATGTTTTTGTTTTTGGCTTCACGTTCGATAACGGTTCCTTTGGCTTGAATTACGAATTCACGACCTAGGGTTTTGGCTAATTCAAAAACTTCTTTTTGAGAACGACTTTCGTCAAAAATTAATTGGGTAACGCCGTAACGGTCGCGCAAATCGACCCAATTCATAAATCCTTTATCCCGAGATTTTTGAACCCAACCCGCAAGTGTAACTTCGGTATTGATGTGAGAGGCGTTCAATTCGCCACAGTTATGACTTCTATACATTATATAATTTTTAGACTGCAAAAGTAAAAACAAAAATCAACTTAATCTCTAAATTGGCGAAACTTCTAGGCTAAATATATTAAAATAATTTGCAGTTTTTTTACATCAATCCTTTTAAGTTTCTTATAAAAAACGGTTGTTACAAATTTATCTAAAAGCTGATTTTAGGATTTATTCCAACAAAAACGCTTCATAGTTTTCGGGGGAAACTAATTTTGAAGTTACATTTTCATAATTTACCAAAAATGTTACTGGAATTTTATACTTGGTTTTAGGCTTCCATTTTATTTCACAAGCCAAAATTTGATCTGCGTTTTTTTCAATATAATCTATTTCCTGTTGCTGTGTAGTTCTCCAAAAAAATGAATTTGATTCGCTTTGCTGGATATTCAGGTGTTTGATTCGTTCGCTAATAATATGGTTTTCCCACAAACTGCCTATGTCGGTTCTTTGTGCCAAAGGATTAAAATTTCCTGTAACTGCATTGATGATTCCATTGTCATAAAAATAGATTTTCCTGCCTTTTTTAATTTCGTTTCGAATATTGTTTGATAATGCAGGAAGCTTGAAAACCACAAATGCTTTTTCGAGCAAGTCAATATATTTTTCGATGGTTTTGTTGTCTATTAAAATCAGTTTGCTCAACTCGCTATAATTAACCTCACTACCCACTTGCAAAGCCAAAGCCTTTACAATTTTTTGAAGCAAAACTGGTTTTGAAATTTGCTCCAACAGAAACAAATCTTTGTACAAATAACTGTTGGCAATTAATTTAATGTGTTCTTTGGCTTCTATTGGATTAGTAATTATTTCTGGATAATTGCCGTAAATAAGTCGGTTTTCTAAAGCTCTTTTTTCTTCCAACAGACCATTGTGGGCGACCATTTCGGAAAAAGCCAATGGGAATAAATACATTTCATACTTTCTTCCTGTCAAGGGTTCGTTGAGTTTGTTTGCCAATTCAAAACTAGAAGAACCTGTGGCGATAACTTGTACTGATTTAATTTGATCCACAATAATTTTTAGTACAATTCCAATATTTGTAATGCGTTGTGCTTCGTCAATAACTAAAATTTCATTGTCGCCAATGATGGATTTGAGTTTTGTAACGTTTGGATTTTCGAATAAAACAATCACATCCGATTCGTCTCCGTTCAGGGAAAGTGTTTTTTTATTTAGGTCCGCGATTAGGTTTTGGACAAAAGTAGTTTTCCCTACTTGTCTAGGCCCAAAAACTAGTAGCGCTTTCCCTTTGAATAATCGTGCTTTGGCATAGTTTGTTTGTTCTCTTCTTATCATAAAAATTTATTTTTGATAGAACAAAAGTAATAATTTTAGTTTTAAATCCAAAATTATTATGTTTTTATTGGATTATATTCCAAAAATATTATGTTTATTTTGGATTTAATTCCAAAAATATTATGTTTATTTTGGATTACTACGGTGTTTATAAAAAAAACGGCTGTCACAAGTTTTTGTAACAGCCGATTATTATTTTAAAAAATAAAAACTCTTAATGGTTTATTAGAAGTTTTTTAGATGATTAACATCGCATCGCCATAAGAATAGAATTTGTATCCTTCTTTGATGGCTTCATCATAAGCTTTTTTCATTAGATCGTGACCGCAAAAAGCAGAAATCATCATCAATAAAGTTGATTTTGGTGTGTGAAAATTTGTTATCATACAGGTAGCTACGCTGAAATCGTGTGGAGGAAAAATAAATTTATTAGTCCAACCATCAAAAGGATTTAGTGTTTTTTGAGAGGAAACTGAGCTTTCTATAGCTCGCATAGAGGTTGTTCCTACTGCACAAATACGTTTCTTTTTTTCTTTTGCATCATTAACAATATCACAGGCTTCTTGGGTAATTTTCAACTCTTCGGAATCCATTTTGTGTTTGGATAAATCTTCAACCTCAACAGGATTGAAGGTTCCTAAACCTACGTGAAGGGTTACTTCGGCAAATTTTACTCCTTTGATTTCTAATCTTTTCAACAAATGTTTAGAAAAGTGTAAACCAGCAGTTGGTGCAGCTACAGCGCCTTCTTCTCTGGCATAAATGGTTTGGTAACGATCGGCATCTTCGGGAGTTACGTCTCTGCTGATGTATTTTGGAATAGGAGTTTCTCCCAATTCGGTCAATTTATTTCTAAATTCATCATAAGAACCGTCATACAGAAACCGCAAAGTTCTTCCGCGAGAGGTGGTATTATCAATTACCTCGGCTACTAATGAGTCGTCATCGCCAAAATATAATTTGTTTCCGATACGAATTTTACGAGCTGGATCTACCAAAACATCCCAAAGTCTTTGCTCGGCATTGAGTTCTCTCAACAAAAAAACTTCGATTCTGGCACCAGTTTTTTCTTTGTTTCCATACAAACGTGCTGGAAAAACTTTCGTGTTATTTAAAATCAAGACATCGCCTTCATCAAAATAATTGATAACATCTTTGAAAGTTTTGTGTTCGATGGTTTGTTTTTTTCGGTCAATAACCATCAAACGCGATTCGTCTCTGTTTTCGGCTGGATATTCTGCAAGAAGTTCTTTGGGTAAATTGAATTGAAAATGTGATAATTTCATTTGAAAAAGTTAGATGTTAGAAGTCAGAAGTTAGAAGTCAGAAGTTAGAAGTCAGAAGTTGAATGGAGCATTAAGATGTTTTACACTTAACTCTTAACTTCTAAGCTTTAACTTTAAATTGCTGCAAATATACTATTATAAGATAGGCGTTGTCAAGTGTTTCGTGGTTTATTTTCTTTTATTATATTTGCAAAAAAATTAATTCGGGATGTAGCGCAGCCAGGTAGCGTACTAGCATGGGGTGCTAGGGGTCGCTGGTTCGAATCCAGTCATCCCGACTTTTTTTACTATCAAATACTTTCCGAAAGAAAACCTATACTTTTTAAATCTTCCCAAAAATCTGGGTATGATTTTGAGACCACTTCAGCATTTTCGATGATTATGGGTATTTTTAGAGCCAATGGTGCAAATGCCATTGCCATTCGGTGGTCGTTGTAGGTAGCGATTTTTACTTCTGAATTTATTGTAGTAGATGGTTCTAAAGTCAAACTATCATTCGTTACCGAGACATTGGCTCCTAATTTTGTCATTTCAATTTTTAGTGCTTCTAATCGGTCGGTTTCTTTAATTTTCAAGGTATGAAGTCCCGTCAAATGACATCCAATTCCTAAACCCAGACAGGTTACAACAATGGTTTGGGCAATATCGGGCGAAGAATTTAGATTGTAGAATGCAGGTTGCAGGTTGCAGATTGCAGATTTTCGTAAAATAATTGAGTTGTTTTCAAAAACAGTCTCAACTCCAAGATTTTTATATATTTCGACCAAAGCTGAATCGCCTTGCAAACTATTTTGTTTGTAACTCGATAATGTAATTTGAGTTCCTATTTCAGATAAAGCTACAATGCTAAAAAAATAGGAGGCTGAACTCCAATCGGATTCCACAGTAAGCGTTTGTGGTTTATTGTTTATTGTTGATGGTTTAACTGTAATAATGTTGTTTTCAAAAGTTGTTTTTACTCCGATTTCGTTAAGTAATGCCAATGTCATTTTGATATATGGAATAGAAGTAATTTCGCCTACTAAAGTCAATTCGAGACCATTTTCTAACTTTGGGGCTACTAACAATAATGCCGAAATGTACTGGCTACTGACATTTGCAGGAATACTAACTTGATTTTTTGTGATTTTTTGTCCATTGATTCGAATGGGTGGATAGCCTTCTTGATTTTCATAAGAAATATTTGCTCCTAATTGCTGCAATGCTTCGACCAAAACTTTTATTGTTCTTTCCTTCATTCTTGTAGAACCAGTCAAAACTACTTCTCGTCCTTCATTCACAGCAAAATAAGCGGTAAGAAAACGCATTGCCGTTCCTGCGTGATGAATGTCTATAAGCAGGGAGTTGGGAGTTGGGATTTGGGAGTTCGAAGCCAATGCTTTTTGCATCACTTCGCTGTCATCAGAATTGGAGGTGTTTTCTAAACTAATATTTGGAAACAAAGCCTGTAACAACAACAATCTATTGGTTTCACTTTTGGAACCTGTTATTTTTATTTTAGAGTTGCTTCGCCAGTTCGCTGCCGCTCGGGTTAGATTTAAGATTTCAGATTTCAGTAGTAAATTCATATTTTTAATTATGAGTTATGAATTATGAGTTGAGTTATAACTTTTTACTCAAATAATTTTGGGGTGCAATTTACCTATACTCATTTACAAATCATAATTATTTTAGCTTTTCATTGTTCTTGTGGCGGTCTTTATCTCGAATTGATTTCAAGTCCATTTTTTTATCAAATGCTTCCTGTAAATCAATCCCTGTTTGGTTTGCCAAGCATAAAACTACGAAAACCACATCGGCCAATTCCTCGCCAAGGTCTTTATTTTTATCGCTTTCTTTTTCGGATTGTTCGCCATATCGACGGGCAATAATTCGGGCAACTTCGCCTACTTCTTCAGTAAGTTGTGCCATATTCGTGAGTTCATTGAAGTAGCGAACACCGTGTTCTTTTATCCAATTGTCAACGATGAGTTGGGAGTTTTTTAGGTTCATAGTTTTGTGTTTTTCTAAAATAACAATGTAATTTCTAAAATGAATACTTTTGCAAATCAGACCCCGAAGATACATTTATTTGAAATTAAATGATTTATGAATTTAAGAAAATAAATAATTTTAAACAATTATCAATCAGTGCAAACGATTCAAAAAAAGAAAAAAATTAAAGGTACTTGCTCTGAATATTTGAAAACTGTTACTTATACAAGATTTAAGGATAAAATTTATTTTGTACTGATAAAATTCTAATATTTTGAAATAGATGCAATTGAATTTCAACCTAACTTTTTATTACATTTGAGTTATGAAAACTACAATCGATTATAAAGAAATAGAAGACTTGAGTAAACAATACTACGAGTTATCAAACAATATTATAAATCACGAAAAATATATAGCCTATTCACTAACGCATCACTCAACAGCTATTGAAGGAAGCACACTAACCGAAAGCCAAGTAGTCAATTTATTGGAGTTTGGAAAAACGGCTGCAACCAAACCTTACGAGCATCATTTAATGGTTTCTGATTTTTACAAAGCATTTCTATTTATGAATTATTATTCAAAGGAGAACACACAAATAAATATAAATTTTATCCAAGAACTTGCTGGATTGGTTGTAAAAAGCACAGGCGGATTGGTCAGTACTATTGGTGGCGATTTTGATATTTCAAAAGGAGAATTTAGACTTTGTTCGGTAAGAGCCGGAAGCCGATATTTTCCTGATTATAAAAAAGTTCCAAAAATGGTTAATGATTTTATCAAAGAAACAAATTCAGAACTGCAAAAAGTAAAAACATTTAGGCAAAAAATGGAATTGGCTTTCAAAATTCATTTCACTTTTGTGAGCATACATCCATTTGGTGATGGCAACGGTAGAACATCCAGACTGTTGATGAATTATGTTCAAAATCAATTCAAAATACCTTATACTTTTGTTCTAAAAGAAGACAGATTAAAATATTATAAAGCCCTTGAAAAAGCAAGAAAAGAAGAAAAGTTGGAACCCTTTTATGATTTTATGTTTTCACAACATTTAAAATTAATAAAAAGAGAGCTGAAAATTATCTTGGGAACAAAATAATTTTATTTTGATAGAACGCGAATCTATTGTTTTCGACACAATAAAAAACCCTTAAAAAATTGATTTTAAGGGTTTTGTGTTTTAAAAAGTGCGGGTAATAGGACTCGAACCTACACGCCTTGCGGCACCAGATCCTAAGTCTGGCATGTCTACCAATTTCACCATACCCGCAAAATTAGAGTGCAAAGATAATCATAACTTATTACTTTCAAAGAAAATAACTTAAAAATATTTGGGTGATTTTTTGTACTTTTGAAACTCAAAAAAACAAATCATGGAAACCATAAAATCATACATTCAAGAACACAAAGAGCGTTTTATTGCCGAATTAATCGAATTGTTGAAAATCCCTTCAGTTAGTGCCGATGCTGCATACCATCAAGATATTCTCAAAACTGCCAATGCCGTAAAAGCAAGTCTGAAAAATGTAGGTTGCGATTTTGTCGAAATTTGTGATACACCTGGAAACCCGATTGTCTATGGCGAAAAAACCATCGACAAAAATTTACCAACCGTTTTGGTTTACGGACATTATGATGTGCAACCTGCTGACCCAATCGAATTGTGGACTTCACCACCATTTGAGCCTGTTATCAAAAAAACTGAAATTCATCCCGATGGTGCCATTTTTGCACGTGGTTCTTGCGATGACAAAGGTCAAATGTATATGCACATAAAAGCTTTGGAATACATGATTCAATCGAACACTTTGCCTTGTAACGTCAAATTTATGATTGAAGGCGAAGAAGAAATTGGTTCCAAAAGTTTGAGTTGGTTTGTAGAACGCAACCAAGAAAAACTAAAGAACGATGTGATTTTAATTTCAGATACTGGAATGATTTCCAATCAGCAACCTTCTATTACCACTGGATTGCGTGGTTTGAGTTATGTTGAAGTAGAAGTGACTGGCCCAAACCGCGATTTACATTCAGGTTTGTATGGCGGTGCAGTTGCCAATCCCATCAATGTTTTGGCAAAAATGATTGCTTCACTTCACGATGAAAATAATCACGTGACTATTCCTGGTTTCTATGATAAAGTGCAAGAACTTTCCACCGAAGAAAGAGCCGAAATGGCCAAAGCCCCTTTCAATTTAGAGAACTATAAAAAAGCATTAGATTTAAATGATATTTACGGCGAAAAAGGCTATGTTACCAATGAAAGAAACTCCATCAGACCCACATTGGACGTGAACGGAATTTGGGGTGGCTATATGGGCGAAGGTGCTAAAACCGTTATTGCAAGTCAGGCTTTCGCCAAAATTTCGATGCGCTTGGTTCCAAATCAAGATTGGGAGGAAATTACCGAATTGTTTACTAAACATTTCACTAGCATTGCACCAGCTGGAGTGAAAGTAAAAGTAAAACCGCATCACGGCGGACAAGGTTATGTAACCCCAACGGACAGCATTGGCTACAAAGCCGCCAACAAAGCTTATACAGAAACCTTTGGAGTTCCTGCAATTCCGGTGCGTTCTGGCGGAAGCATTCCAATTGTGGCATTATTCGAAAAAGAACTCAAAAGCAAAACCATCCTGATGGGATTTGGTCTGGACAGCGATGCTATTCACTCGCCAAACGAACATTTTGGAATTTTCAATTACTTGAAAGGGATTCAAACGATACCTTTGTTTTATAAATATTTTGTGGAGATGAGTGAATAAAAATAAATGCTTATTTCATATTCTTTAGGGAATTATTTTATTTTTTTACCCATTTACTCAAACCCCAGTTTTTCTCTCACCCTTGCCAAAACTCCATTAGCAATAATGGTAGCTTTTTGGGCTCCAATTTTCAATAAAGCATCTACTTCTTCGAGGTGGTTGATGTAATAACTGTATAGCTCTCTTTCGGTTTTGAATTTTTCTACAATCAGTTCAAACAAGGCTTGTTTGGCGTGGCCGTAACCGAAATTTCCTCCCAAATAATTGGCTTTCATTGTTGCAATTTGTTCTTCATTGGCCAACAAAGAATAAATAGCAAAAGCATTGCAAGTCTCTGGATTTTTTGGAGCTTCGAGTGGTGTGCTGTCGGTTACGATGCCCATTACTTGTTTGCGCAAGGATTTATCATCCAAAAATATATTGATAATATTATTGGCCGATTTGCTCATTTTTCCGCCATTGGTTCCCGGAATAAGCATACTATCTTTTTGAATTTTGGGTTCGGGAATTACAAAAGTTTCTCCCATAAGGTGATTGAAACGAGAAGCCACATCGCGTGTAATTTCAAGGTGTTGCAATTGGTCTTTCCCCACAGGGACAAATTCCGCATCATATAACAAAATATCGGCAGCCATCAGCATCGGATAGGAAAATAATCCTGCATTGACATCTTCTAATCTATCGGATTTGTCTTTGAAAGAATGTGCCAAGGTCAACCTTTGAAAAGGGAAAAAACAACTCAAATACCAAGACAATTCAGCAGTTTGAGGCACATCAGACTGGCGATAGAAAACCACTTTGTCCACATTCAAACCACAGGCAAGCCAAGCGGCTGCGGTGCTGTATGTATTTTCTCTTAATGTTTTTCCGTCTTTAATTTGAGTAATCGAATGTAAATCGGCGATGAAAAGGAAGGATTCATTTTCAGGATTATTCGATAATTCGATTGCAGGAATGATTGCGCCCAATAAGTTTCCTAAATGTGGGGTTCCTGTGCTTTGAACGCCCGTGAGTATTTTTGCCATTGTAATGTCATTGTGAGGAGTTGCGAGGCACGAAGCAAAGCAATCTCGCTCTCTTTATTAAGTTTGTTTCTTCTGTTGGGTTTTGTGTGAAAAGCTAAAACAATTAAAATTAATTCAGTTAGCCTGTTTGAAGTTTAACAATAAATAAACCATTAAGACTATTAAGAAAATTAAGTTTCAGTCCGCTTAATGAACCTTAATATCTTAATGGTTTGAAAAAATAAACTAAATGTTCACACTATTTCCAAAAGAACTAGTTTTTTAGTTTCCAAATTTACAGCTTTTATAAATAATAGCATAGTTTTACTTACTTTTGAAAACTATGAGAGGAATAAAAATTATTTTTTGGTCTATTTGGCGTGTTTGGTTTTATGTAATGATGGCCATTCCTATTCTTATTATGTTTCCTTTTTTGGTGCTGTCCATTCTGTCCGAAAGTGGTTATCCTTATTTCTTTAAAATGGCAAGAATTTGGGCTAAAGTCATCCTATTTGGAATGGGATTTTATTATAAAATTGATAAACAGCAAGAATTCGATTCCGATAAAAGCTATATGTTTATTGCCAATCACACTTCGATGGTAGATATTATGTTGATGCTTGCTTCGGTCGATAAGCCCTTTGTTTTTGTCGGCAAACAAGAATTGGCAAAAATTCCATTGTTTGGGTTTTTCTATAAACGAACTTGTATTTTGGTGGACAGAAACAGTTCAAAAAGCAAACACAACGTTTTTGAAAGAGCCCAAAAAAGAATCAATCAAGGCTTGAGTATTTGTATTTTTCCTGAAGGTAAAGTGCCCGATGACGAATCTATAGTTTTGGATGAATTTAAAAATGGTGCATTCCGACTAGCCATCGATCATCAATTGACGATTGTGCCAATAGTGTTTTTAGACAATAAAAAAAGGTATTCCTACACTATTTTTAGTGGAAAACCAGGACTTTTGAGAGTGAAAATTCTATCCTTTATAGAAACTAATAACAAAATAAAAAACGATTTGAATGAAATTCGAGATTATTCTTGGAACGTAATCCATAAAGAATTATTGGAGTTTCAGTAGAGAAAGTGAATAAATAAGTACTTTGACTATCACCCTTTTCAATTTCTTCTAAAACCCGTAACTTATACCAGAATATAATCCAACAAATAGAGGTTTAAAGTCGCCTGAGTTGTTTGAAAAAGGATTCAATTGATATTTAACTATTGGTTCAACATTAATTTGAAAGGATTTTGTAATTTGGTATTTAAATCCTACACCTACATTGGAACTAAAATGGACTTGATTCAAGTTTTTTGCTTCGCCAAGTACTATATTTGCTTGAGATGATTCCAACGAAATGGTGTTCTCGTTTAGGAATAAAGTACTGAAACCTCCAATTAGATTAATTCCAAATTTCTTGTCTAAAACCGCATAAGAAACTTCCATCGGCAGTTCATAATAGCCCATTTTTTGGTTTAAATTGCCTGTATTTGTGTTTTGAATTTCTTTTTCCGATGTTGTCAATGAACTATAATTCGCGTCATTTACAAATTTTAAAACGTTGTTTGAAGAGTATTCGATGTTTTTCAAATTATTGGCAGTTAATCCTGCAGCATACAGCACATTATTGGTATTATAACCTAAAACTATTTTATTAAGTCCGCTTCGAAGTACTATTTTTTTGCCCACAGCATAGTGTACGCCTATACCAAAACTAATGCTTTTGTCTGACTTTTTTTCGTAATCTGACAGTTGTTCATCTATTGGAGAGCCACCTGAATTGGCATTCAAATACACTGGTGCAACGTTTGAAGTAATTTGCCATTTGTTTTTAGACTTAGATGCCAAAGTGTTTTTTTGTACAGATTTGCCATTCAAAATTTCTTCTAATTCGTTAGGCAATTCTGGATTAGTTGCTACTTCTTTTTTAGTTTCTTTATTCTCTTTAAAATCCTTTTTTTCTAGGATTTGATTTGGTGCGTTCGCTAAAGAATTTGAATTTTCAACGCTGTTTTTATTCGCATCTATTGAACTATAATTAGTATTGTTTTCATTTGTTACTGATTGTTTTAACGGCAAATTATTTTTTGGTAGAAAAACTTCAGCATCATCTTGATTCTTTTTCTGGTAAACAAGGACTTTTGAGGAAACATTCGGGTTACTGTTTTTTTCATCTTTTGTATTCGATTTTGAAAAATTAGTATTAATTATTTCCTTTTTCGACTTGGAATTTGGTGTAGAATTGTTAACAATTTGGACTTTATTCGAACTTTTTTCGGGGTAAATATGCTTTTTATTGACGGAATCTTTAGAAATTTTAGCGTCTGAAGTAATATGGTTTTTTGTTTTCGAATGAAAAGTATAATTTGTATTCAAAAAGAATAAACCAAGAAAAAATGCAGCAGCTATTCCAGCATATTTAAACCATAATGGAATTACTTTTCGTTTTTTATCTTTTTTTAATTCAGCTTCAATATTCAGCCAAACTTGAGGGTTCGGAGTTTGCTCAAAACGGCTGAATTGTTCTTGAAATAATCGGTCTATATTTTTATTTTCTTTCATTTTGCCGATATTTTTAGATTAGGAAATCTTCTTTTTTCAATTTTTTCTTTCAATATAAGTCGCGCTCTATGCAAATTCGATTTAGTTGTACCCGTTGAAATGGAAAGCATTTCGCTAATTTCTTGATGTGAATAATCGTCTAACACATATAAACTAAAAACAATTCGGTATTGATCTGGGAGTTCCTGAATAATTTGCAATAAATAGTCGAGAGTTATTTCTTCTTCATCTATTGCTACATCAACATCGGGAATGTTATCGTTTAATACTTCCATAAAACGCACTCCTTTGTATTTTTGAAGTGCGTAATTAATTAGAATTTTTTTTGCCCAGCCTTCAAAAGAACCTTTTCCGCTGTATTGATTGATTTTTCGGAAAATAATTAAGAATCCTTCCTGAAAATTATCTTGAGCATCAGCATAACTAGCGGAATATTTTAAACATAACCCAAAAAACTTTTTTCGAACAATTGATACAATTGCTCTTGCGCTTTGGGTTGGTTTTTTTGACATTCACTAATTAGCTTTTTTAATATCACAGATTTTTGTTTTATGGAACTACAGGGATCTCAACTTCTTCAAAGATATCTTTCCCGCCAGCATCTTCGCCTTTATAAAATTTAAAGATATAGGAACCATTACTGGTAACGATAAAGTTAAATGAAACTTCTGACAAAGGAGGAATTTCCATTGTACAAACTTGATTCTTTTGAACGGCTGTTTGTACAGCAATTGTTCTGGTGTTTAAGTTTTTATCATAATAAATTCCTTGATAAATATGACAAGATGTTGGTCTCTGGTACTTCAATTTTATTTCATAGGTTTGTCCTAAAGTAAAACTAGCAGGCACCACGTAGCTGTCAACAGGTAGCACTTCATAAGTATAAGTCGGACTATCATCATTAAGACTACAGCTTAAAAGAGAGGTGATTACAATTAAAAATAAAGCGATTTTTTTCATTTTTTTTCATTTTTAAGGTTAATATATTCATTACATTTTAAATAAGATGAAAATGAATTAAAAAGGTTGCGTCATTGCTCAAAAAATTTTTATTGAAGCAATCTTTCAATTACAATTTTCAAATGAAATTTAAACAAAAAAAATGCTCGGAGAAAAACATATCCGAGCATTTATGTAATAGTATTAAAAAACATTAAGCATTATTTTCTTTTATCAAAGCCTTGATTTTGGCTTCTAATTCATCGGCTAATTCTGGATTGTCTTTGATTAAAGCTTTCACCGCATCTCGACCTTGTCCTAATTTGGTTTCGCCATAACTAAACCAAGAACCAGCTTTTTTGATAATTTCAAACTCAACTGCCAAATCCAAGATTTCTCCTGTTTTCGAAATTCCTTCGCCGTACATAATATCAAATTCAGCTACCTTAAACGGTGGAGCGACTTTGTTTTTCACTACTTTCACTTTGGTTCTGTTTCCAAGAACATTTTCGCCATCTTTGATTTGAGTCGAACGGCGAATGTCCAAACGCACCGAAGCATAAAACTTCAGGGCATTTCCACCCGTAGTCGTTTCTGGACTTCCAAACATTACACCAATTTTATCCCTCAATTGATTGATAAAGAAAACCGTACAATGCGTTTTGCTAATGGTTCCAGTCAATTTTCTCAAGGCTTGCGACATCAATCGGGCGTGTAATCCCATTTTTGAATCGCCCATTTCGCCTTCAATTTCACTTTTTGGAGTCAAAGCGGCAACCGAGTCAATCACGACAATGTCAATCGCACCTGAGCGAATTAAATTTTCGGCAATTTCCAAAGCTTGTTCCCCATTATCGGGTTGCGATATGATTAAGTTTTCGATATCAACGCCCAATTTTTCGGCATAATTCCTATCGAAAGCGTGTTCAGCATCAATAAAAGCGGCAATTCCTCCAGCTTTTTGGGCTTCGGCAATGGCGTGCAAAGTCAAAGTAGTTTTTCCTGAAGATTCTGGACCATATATTTCAATTACTCTTCCTCTTGGATAACCGCCAACTCCTAGTGCTAAATCGATTCCCAAAGACCCAGACGAAATGGTTTCTACTTCCTCGATGGCTTTGTCGCCCATTTTCATCACGGTGCCTTTTCCGTAGGTTTTATCTAGTTTGTCAAGGGTTAGTTGTAAGGCTTTCAATTTGGCTTCTTTCTCTGAACTCATCTTTTCTTAATTTATTAGGGTACATTTCTTTTTGTAAAAATACTTCTTTTTTTGGAAGTGACAAAAGGAATTTTTAGACTTAAAATTAGTTTTGCTTCTCTAGTTAAATATTATATTTGAAATAGGTTCCAATTCAAATGGAATTAGATGATTTTTGCAAATTTCAGCAATCAATTTTTGACTTTCAAAACAAAGGAATCAGAAATTATTATTTTGCATAAATAGCCAGATTTTAGAAATTTGAACTGGAATTGAAAAAAAATTATCTTATCTTTTGGTTTCAATTTGAAAATAGCAATTTAAATTTCAATTCAGCTACAATTTTGATTGATTCTAAAAACAATAAATATTTTTATTATCCGTACTTTTTCTTACATTTGGAAAAATTTTTCCTCATGAAATCTATTGTTTCCTTATTGATTGTTTTTTTATTTTCCACTTCACTTTTTGCACAAAAACCTGAATATTCGACCTTAT
>Ga0316607_1000475_pt1 | contig 14382 bp, 18 predicted proteins | sample MIS2016062E_MG_FD_207674 | JGI IMG/M metagenome (GOLD analysis project Ga0316607, IMG submission 207674) | Microbial mat bacterial communities from Middle Island sinkhole, Lake Huron, Michigan, United States - MIS.2016.062E | ecosystem: Environmental > Aquatic > Freshwater > Lake > Sediment...
CCAACTATTAACCTATTAGTAAGGTGCGCACTGCGCACCCTACCAACTATTAACCTATTAGTAAGGTGCGCACTGCGCACCCTACCAACTATTAACCTATTAGTAAGGTGCGCACTGCGCACCCTACCAACTATTAACCTATTAGTAAGGTGCGCACTGCGCACCCTACAAACTATTAACCTATTAATTCTCTGACGCTTCCTCTGATTCCGAATCTTCGATCGACTCTTCACCCGCAGGCGGCACTAAAGCCACCGCCACGATCGAATCATCCTCATCCAACCGCTGCACCCGCACCCCCGTTGCAGTTCGGGATTGCGTGGAAATTGCACTGACAGCCTGACGGATAATAATACCTCGGTTGGTAATGATCATCAACTCGTCGCTGTCGTTAACAATCCGCAGCGCCGCTACATGATCTTTAGCCTTTTTAGACTTGAATTTAGTAGCAGTCAATCCCTTCCCAGCTCGTCTTTGCAGGCGGAATTGAGAAACTGGAACGCGCTTCCCGTAGCCGTTGGTTGTGATTACCAAAACCGAAGGCACTTCGCTGCTAACTGTAGTAATTTCTTCGGCATCGTCGCTTTCGCTGCCTTCAATTTCCTCAGTTTCCAGTTCTAATTCTTCCTCTTCAATTTCCGATTCGCCCGTTTCCAATTCAGCAATATCTGCTGCCTCAAATTCTGAGTCGCCCGTTTCTAATTGCGGAATATCTGCCGCTTCAAATTCTGAATCTTCCGTTGCCAATTCGGCAATTTCGGCCACAATTGAACTTGGCAAAATGTCCATGCTAATCAATTCATCGCCCGATCGCAATTTCATGGATTTCACACCCCTGGTTGCCCGCCCTGTGGGGCGCAACTGTTCGTGATTGGTGCGGAAATGAATTGCCATGCCTTGGCGCGTGCCGATGATAATGCTGTCGCCAACTTTTGCTCTCCGCACCCACCGCAGTTGGTCGCCTTCTTCTAGAGAAATAGCGATTAAACCATTAGTTCGGATATGGGAAAAAGCTGCAAGCGCTGTTTTCTTGATGTAGCCGTTGCGAGTCAGCATTACCAAGTATTCTTCGCTGCTGAATTCTGTTACAGACACCATAGAAGTGATTTTTTCTTCCATAGGAATCGGCAGCAGTTGCAGCACGGGCATTCCGCGCGCTGTCCGGGAACTAACCGGAATTTGATAAGCTTTTACAGAGTAAACTACGCCTCGGTCACTGAAGAACAAAACGCTGTCATGATCGCAACAGGAAAGGAAATGTTCTACTCCGTCGTCTTCTTTCATTTTCGTGCCTGCTTTGCCGCGAGTTGCGCGACTTTGGGCCTCGAAAGTGCTGACGGGCATCCGCTTGATGTAGCCTTGTTCTGTGATCAGAATGATTGCTTGTTCGTTAGCAATCAAATCTCTTTCGTCGATTTCTCCTTCGGCGTGTTCGATGACTGTGCGCCGTGGAGTGGCTATTTTAGTTTTGATTTCGACTGCTTCAAATTCGGCGATTTCTAGAATCCGTTCCCGTCTTGCTAGAATATCTTCCAAGTCCGAAATTTTAGTGCGTAATTCCTCGTGTTCTTGTTGAATTTTTTGCGCTTCCAAGGCTGTTAAACGCCTGAGTTGCATTTGCAAAATTGCGTCGGCTTGCTGATCAGAAAGACCGTAGTTATCGATCAATTCTTGTTTGGCTGCTGCGGAGTCAGGAGCGCGACGAATTAGCTGAATAATTCCATCTAGGTTGTCGAGTGCAATTAATAAGCCTTGCAGGAGATGGTCGCGTTCTTCTGCTTTGCGGAGTTCGTATTGAGTCCGACGAGTAATTGTCTCAATCCGAAAGTCTAGGAAAACATTCAGAAATTGCGAGAGCGAAAGTAGTTGGGGTTCCCCATTTACTAGCGCTAACATATTGGCTCCAAAATTGGATTGGAGTGGTGTTTGTTTGTAGAGGTTGTTGAGGACGACACGGGGATAGGAGTCACGTTTGAGTTCGATGACAATCCGCATTCCGTCTCTGTCGCTTTCGTCGCGAATGTCGGAAATTCCCTCTAATCTTTTGTCGTTTACCAGTTCGGCAATTTTCTCAATTAACGCTGCCTTGTTTGTTTGGTAAGGCAATTCGGTGATAATAATTGCTTCTTTGTCTGGGCGGCCGACGTGTTCGATGGTTTCAATGCCGGCGACTCCCCGCATTGTAATTGAGCCGCGACCGGTGGTGTAGGCTTCCCGAATCGTGGCTTTCCCTAAAATTTGCCCGCCGGTGGGAAAGTCCGGGCCGGGGATGTATTGCATCAATTCCAGGTCGGTAATTTCTGGATTGTGAATCAGGGCTACGAAACCGTCAATTATTTCGCCTAAATTGTGTGGCGGAATGTTGGTTGCCATTCCGACAGCGATTCCCGATGAACCGTTGAGCAAAATTTGGGGGATGCGGGCTGGGAGTACCAGGGGTTCTTGCTGGGAACCGTCGAAGTTGTCGCCGAAATTAACTGTTTCGCAGTCGATGTCGCGTAGCATCGAGTCGCTAGTCAGGGCGGTGAGGCGACACTCGGTGTACCGCATGGCTGCGGCGGGGTCGTTGTCTACCGAGCCGAAATTACCGTGACCGTTGATCAGCCGTTCCCGCATGGAGAAATCTTGAGCCATCCGCACTAAGGCGTCGTAAACTGCGGTGTCTCCGTGGGGGTGATACTTGCCCAGCACCTCCCCCACTACGCGGGCGCATTTGCGGAAGGGTCGATCGGGTGTCAAGCCCAATTCGTTCATGGCGTAGAGAATGCGTCGGTGAACGGGCTTGAGACCGTCCCTAGCATCTGGTAGTGCCCGACCAACAATTACGCTCATGGCGTATTCCAAGTACGATCGGGACATCTCATTACCCAGATCCGTCGGGATGATCCGCGACTCAGGGGTGCTCATAGGTGAAAAAACTCCGTTAAAAATTTTAATTTGACCGCTATAAATCCCAAAAATACGATAAAATCGGTTTGGATTCAGTAGAGTTGCCAAATATTGCAAATTACTCTTGAATTATATCACAATTTGCCTGGGAGAGTAGGGGAAAGTAGCCAGAAAAATTAACTGACTAAACCAGGATAATTGATAATTTGGCCTGTGGTGATTTTGTCATCGGTTGGCAAAAGCTAGAAAGTTGGTTTTAGGCAGAGATCATCAGGCATTGCTAAGAAATTCTTGCGAGCATATAAAAAATAAAATGAGTGCTATAATTCTCTAATTATTCAATCGAAAATCCAAAATCGAAAATCGAAAATCGATTGGCCATCTAAAATCTAAAATATAAATCTAAAATCTGCTGATGTTACCCGTCATCTATTCCGACGATTTCTTGCTGCACAAGACTGGAATGCTTCACCCAGAGCGACCAGAACGTTTAAGTGCGATCGTCAATGCTCTGAAAGCTGCTCCCTGGGCGGCTCAAATTGAGTGGCAACTGCCCACGCCAGTAGCTGGGCGCGATCAGGAACTGTTCTGTGCTATCAAAAAAGTTCACGCCCAGAGATACATCAAGGAAGTCGAACATTTGGCAAGAGGGGGAGGTGGCTACCTAGATGGAGATACGCCGATTTCTGCGGAAAGTTACGATGTAGCACTGCTGGCTGCGAGTGCTTGGCTGGATGGGGTCGATCGAGTTGTGGCTGGGGGCGAGCAGGCTTTTGTACTGGCGAGGCCGCCGGGACATCATGCTGAGAGCGATCGGGCGATGGGATTTTGCTTGTTTTCCAATGCTGCGATCGCCACTCATTACGCCCTCGAACACCAGGGAATTAACCGTGTCGCCATCCTCGACTGGGACGTGCACCACGGTAACGGCACTCAATCTTTAGTGGAAAACAGCCGACAAATTGCCTACTGTTCCCTGCACCAATCTCCGTGCTATCCAGGAACGGGAGATGCTGACGAGCACGGGGCTTACGACAATGTGCTGAACATTCCCTTATATCCCGGCAGTGGCATTGCGGAATATCTGAGTGCGTTTGAATCTCAAGTTATGCCGTTTTTGTCCAAGTTTGAGCCGGATTTGTTGATTGTCAGCGCCGGCTACGACGCTAATGCTGCCGATCCCCTGGCGAGTATAAACCTGGCACCCTCAGATTACGGTACTTTCACGGGATATTGCCTGCAAATTACCCGTCGCATTGTCTTTGGTTTGGAGGGGGGTTACGCGCTGAAAGAGTTGGCCGAGTCGGTAGTGGCGACGATCGATCGATGTCTTAATTAGCAGCAAAATTGGCAGTGTGGAAAAATCAGGGATAGAGAGCTTTTGAGGCTGGTTGGGGCTTTCCTGAGATGTGCGATCGGCATCATAGCCTTCTTCCCTCTTCCCTCTTCCCTCTTCCCTCTTCCCTCTTCCTTCGAGTGACCAGGATCACAAATTCAAAAGATCCAAGTCACCTGGCGTCAAGCTATGGATCACAAATTATTAGCGCAAAAATCACAGCTTGTCAATGTTTTCGATCACCTAAATCTCCGGTCGAACAGACCATAATATAATCACACTGACTATGTAAAAATTTTGTGTGTCTCAAGGAATTAGGAGGTCAAATATCATGTCAGTATCCCAAATGACACTTGAAGAGTTATTTGGTCAGGTCATGTTCTCCAGCGTGGTTACTCGCCACGATCGGAGGCAGCTTAGATCTGCACTCTTAGAAAGAACGCTGAATGAAGATGAGTACGCCATCATCAACAGACTACTGTACAACGTCCGGCGCGGCTGGGTAAAAATTGTTGATTAAAGGTACCACCCTCAACTCCCTACAGGGGAGTTAGAAGTAGAAATTGCCCGGTAAAAATTTTGATATGTGGCATTTTTGTGGGTTAAATTGTGCGTTAGATAGTTTGATGTGTTTGAGATTTGATGTATTTTAGAGCGATGGTTGATTCTTAAAATCGCGATCGACATCAGCCTTAAGGTAGAGATAATTATAAATAACAGGTTTCAGGTGTATCTCTACTTGAAAAATGATGATTTTTGAGTTGCTAACCCAGAAGTTATAGTTAACTCAAAACTCATTATTTTTGCCAAAAATTCGGTTGTGGATCAATAAAAAACAACGTGGTATCCGATAAACAAGCCCCCAAATTTAGGGTTGGGTGAGGGCCCGGTTACTGAGCGTAGTCGAAGTATACGAGATTATTGGTTTTAGGCACTGATGGTTTGTAAAACCCGCCCCTACAAGTTAAATTTAGAAGCCATTCCCATTCGCCAACAAAACATTTCGGCAATTTGAGCCGGGAAGTGTCAAAATATTAACAACCTGTTCATCCTATAATAATATGGCTCCCGCCGTTTTAGTTGAAAATCTTCAGAAACGCTACGGCAATATAGAAGCCGTTAAAGATGTTTCCTTCAAGGTAGAACCGGGGGAAATATTTGGTTTGCTAGGCCCCAACGGTGCTGGCAAAACCACAACCCTGCGGGTACTTTGTACTTTGAGTGCGCCAGACGCTGGACGGATTGAAGTGTCTGGCATTTCTGCTGTCAGTCAGCCAAGAATTGCTAGACAGAGACTGGGCTATGTCGCTCAAGAAGTTGCTCTCGATAAGGTGTTGACGGGTCGGGAACTCCTGCAATTGCAAGCGGCGCTTTACCATTTGCCCCGCCATACCATTAAAGGGCAAATTGACAAAATGGTCAAACTCCTCGGTTTGGAGGAGTGGGAAAATAAACAGACGGGCACCTATTCCGGCGGTATTCGCAAGCGCTTGGATTTGGCGGCTGGGCTGCTACACCAGCCGGATGTTTTGGTTTTGGATGAGCCTACTGTCGGGCTCGACATTGAAAGTCGGGTGGTGGTTTGGGATTTCCTGCGGCGCTTGCGGGAGGAGGGGACTACGGTTTTGATTACGAGTCATTATCTCGAAGAAGTTGACGCTTTAGCCGATCGCGTGGCGATTATTGACAAGGGTACGGTGATTGCTGAGGGCACGCCTCTGGAGTTGAAAAATCGGGTTGGGGGCGATCGGGTGACTCTGCGGATTCGGGAGTTTTCGCCGATCGCAGAAGCGGAAACAGCAAAAGCTTTAATGCAATCTCTGCCTTTTGTGCAAGAAGTGATTATCAACAGTGCCCAAGGAAATTCTTTGAATTTGGTGGTGGGTGCACAAAGCGACGCATTGATCGCGATTCAGCAAGCGTTGAAAAATGCGGGACTTCCTATTTTTGGGATTGCTCAATCTCGGCCGAGTTTGGATGATGTTTATTTGGCGGCGACTGGTAAAACTTTGTTGGATGCGGAGTTGGCTGCTGCTAGCAACCGCGATTTGAAGGCTGAGCAAAAACAGGCGATGCGATCGTAGCAAGGGAGGAAACGGCAATGCCGTTTCCCTACCCGCGCGGGGTTATAAACCCGGTTTCTTCACAGATTTCTCGTCGCCAAACCAGATTTTCCTAAGAAACCGGGTTTCTTTGGCCTTAGTGCTATTTAAGTATTTCGGCGGTTGAAACCGCGTCTACACAGACGATAGCTGGAATGGTTGCAGCAAAATCCCCAGGATTTTATCAACTTCTTTGATGTAGTATTCAATAGGATCGATAGAAACCGTAGTTGCTTCTAAAATCAAGAATCTCCAGTTAGTTCCAGTTGTTACTGACCCATAAATGCGTTCAACTTCATTGCCTTGATTTTGATTGAATCTTTGAGCCGCGATCATGGCCGCAACGCATTGACCGAGACCCCCAATAATATCTTCTTTTTTGGCTTCAAAGATGGTAATAACCGGAGCAGTAATGAATAGTTGCTCCTGAGAACCGCTAATAATATAATCGCAAAATCCTTGTAAGCCTCTTTCTGGTTCAACATTAAACTCCTTCCCAGAAAAAAGAGAGATTCGGTTTTTTAATAACCGTCTGACTTCTGCCAGAATTGGAGCAATCAAAAACTCTGACCTGGCTTTTTCTGTCGAAATAGAAGTTGCCAATGGAATGTAATCTATCAGGAGGTTTGTTAATGCTTCTGATGGTAAAACTGGTTTGGTTTCAGCAAACAAGTTACGGCTTTCATCCAGAGTTAAGCCAAAATCATTTTTTACTTTAGCAAGGCTGAAATCGCTGTATGCCATTTTTTTATAAATCCAAGACTTGCTCTGCTGTCAATGCTAATTCTGGAAAAGTTCGGTAAATAATTCGCTCATTTCCTCGGTAAGCCGTCATTTGATAAACCCCATGTTCATCAAGGAGGTAAACAAAAACAGTCGGTTCTTTCGGATTCCCCAAATAGTTTCTGCTACCCAAAGCTAAATAATCGACAATCCAATATTCAGAAATTCCCAGCCGCTGATATTCATCCAGCTTGTCGATATAATCATCTTCCCAATTTGTCGAGACAACTTCTACCACTAATTGCAGCGGTTCAGTTAGGGCTGAATAAGCGAAGGGCTGCGATTTCCAGATGGTTTTGTCTACTACAATAATATCAGGATGTCGGCCTTGTTCTTTACCATTGGGGGTTAAAGTCCTGACTACAATTCTGCCAGATATTCTGTAATTGAGATTGAGGCGTTTTACTTCGTCATGAAACGTATTCTGAATAAAATCAGCTACATTTTCGTGCAGTCTGATTGTTGGTAAAATTTTTACAATTTCTCCATTAACAAGTTCATAGCGGCCGTCTTCATCGGGAAGTTGCTTGACAAATTGCTCGAAAGTGAGCATTTGTTTAGGTTGGGTACGAATTGCGGTCATGGTTTTCTCTCATTTAGCTAGATTAGGACTTATACCAATTTAATGGGTCGTTGCACATATCTCGATCCCCCTAAATCCCCCTTAAGAAGGGGGACTTTGAGAAGAATCTTGTCCCCCCCTTGTTAAGGGGGGTTAGGGGGGATCTGCAACCATTTTAACATACTGTTTTAACACAGGTGGAATCGTGAAAACGGTTTCAGATTCACAGCTCAATTTTTCGATCATTCCCCGTCTGTCTAAAGATTGAATTGCTTTAAATAATTCGCCTTGTGAGCCTTGACATTTTGCCATCAATAGGGTAAGCGAAACAGGTTCAGTTTCATTGCTGAGTTGTGCGATCGCCTGTTTTTCTATTTCCGACAACCGCTGATAATGCTGCTGCAATATCGGTGTCAATTCATCACTTAAAAACACTGGTTGATAGCTTAAATATTGAGATACTCTACCGTTAAATAAGTTGTTTATAGTTTGAGCGACTAATTTTAACCAGAGGGGATTTCCTTGATAAAGCTCAATCAATTCTGGCCAGTATTCTTCATCCAATAAACCTTTTTCTCTAAGAATTTCTGTGGCGGCTTCACCTAAACCAGTTAATTGTAATAAACATACTGCTGAATTATCGTCAGTGAATGTGAGAATGTCTAAGGGGGGTTCCCAACTATTGAGAATTAAGCAGCTATTATGGGTAATTTCGCCGATGAGTTTAAATAGGGTTCCGTAATTTTCATATCCGGGTTTATAATATCCTGCAAGTTGCCCGCTGCTGAGAATTTGCTGCACGTCATCTAGGATGATCAGACTGCGATTGTCGCGCAATGTTTCTATTAGGATTGATAATTGATCGTCGGTGTTGGCGGGGAAAACCCCCCCTTCGCCCCCCCCTTGGTAAGGGGGGGTTTGTCGCCCTTCGCCCCCCCTTGGTAAGGGGGGGGTTTGTCGCCCTTCGCCCCCCCTTGGTAAGGGGGGGGTTTGTCGCTCTTCGCCCCCCCTTGGTAAGGGGGGGTTGGGGGGGTTTTGATTTGAGAGAAATTGAATGAGGTTTTTGAGGGTTGTTTCGAGGGGTGGGGAGGTGCGGAGACTGCGCCAGATGATGCGATCGAATTGAGTTTGAATTTGAGGGATGAGGTTACGGGCGATCGCGCTTTTGCCGGTGCCTGTCATGCCTGTGATGGTGAGGAGGCGGCAGTTTTGGTGGGCGATCGCATTTTCGAGGGTGGTGAGGGGTGAGGATGTGGAATTGTAGAAGGTTTTGATCTCCGGTGCATCTCTTAAATCGAGTCGCGGTTTTTGTTGGGTATTGTCTTCAGTTGAGGTTTGTGTTGGGGGTGAGTGTTGTGGAGTTTTTGGATGGTGCAATACGTCAGCACAGACGTGGATGTTACTTTTTTCTACAAAGTTAAAATTGCCAAAATTTGAATTTGAAATTTCATACCTCTCTATTGTGGAGCGCAAATTTGATTTCATTACATCTTCATCTAATATTTCTGAAAGAGTTTGCCATAACTTTGAGGCAACATTTCTGACATGGCGTTCAGTACAATGAACCTCTTTAGAAATTTCGGAGTATCTTTTACCTTGCCAAGTTCCCCGTACTACTGCCTGTTGCAGATCGTCTAGGTGTTTGCCGGTCTTAGCGAACACCAAGCCATCGGCAAACCTTAAGAGTTCTTGAACATCCATTGATTGGGTGGGTGTAGGAGGTTTTATCTATTGTATCAGACTTTTTCTGACTTTTTCTGACGAAGGAGGACAAAATGTGACTTTGAACCGCTAGCTAATTTTATTAACTCCTGGCAAATTGTGACATTCTCCTACTTGACACGACATAAAAATTAAAGTAAAACTTCTTAAGAAGGGGCATTGAAGCAATGAGTAAAACCTAAAAATTAATATCTACTGAGTAATTGTTATATGAACGAGCAAAATGACAAGAACTCGGAAAAGCGTACTTTTCCGTTAGCGATAGTATTGGGGTCGGGGATTATTTTTGTAGGAATTCTAGTGATTGCAGCTTTAGTAGTGACAAGGAAGTCAGAAGTTACGACTTCACCGTCTCCAACTCCTTCAGTTGCACTATCAGAAACTCCCTCTCCAACACCTTTGGTTGCGGAAACACCAACGCCATCGCCAACGGCTTCGGCTTTAGTACCAGAAACTCCTTCTCCGAATGCGACGGCATCTCCATCTCCAACAGCTACGCCATCTCCGAATGCGACGGCATCTCCATCTGCAACAAATACGCCATCTTCTTTATCTGTCAGTCAAGCTGTTGAGCGTTTAAAAGAAACTCGTGTATGTCCAGCTTGCGACCTTCAAGGTGCCGATCTTAAAGGAGTTGCCCTTTACGGTGCTAACCTGAAAAATGCTAATTTAGCGGGTGCTAATTTAGCAGATGCCACGCTTGGAAGTACAAATTTAACAGGCGCTAATCTTAGCGGTGCTAACCTAAGTGGGGCTACAATATCCGATAATAATTTTGATGGCGTTAATTTGAGCAACGCGAACTTAAGCAAAGCTAGATTTTCTGGACCAGTTACCCTAATCCGTGCTAATTTAAAAGGTGCAGATTTAAGTGGTTCAAAGATTGAGGCTGCTGATTTTTCCGAAGCTGATTTAAGTGGTGTTAACTTGAAGGATGCTCGGCTAGGAAGGAGTCTAAAATTGACAAAAGCAATTTTAGATAATGCTGACTTATCGCTGGTGATCTGGGATGACTTGAAAAATGAAATGGTTGATGGTGCTAGTTTTAAGAATGCCAATCTAAAAAGCTCTAACTTAACTCAACTGAATGATTTTAAAAATGTCACCCTGACGGGTGCAACAATGCCAGATGGTACAGTCCATCCCTAACAGTTAAAAAAGTTGCTCAAAATGTGGCTACATCCGTTACTCCAGCGGCGAAAAAAGTTGCTCAAAATGTGGCCGCATCGGTGAGCGATGTTTAGGGGCTTTTCGCCTAGTGAAATGTTCGTAAAAATTTTGTAATTTACAACAGGAAAAAAACCCATGTCTAGTTCATTATCCCTACCTCAAGCTAATTTAAAAATGGCTCTCTGGCAAGTCAATGCTGATTCAATGAGTAGCAGCGATTTGTATGTGTGGTTAAATGATATCGGCTTGCCGCATGAAGTCTCGATGCGGCTGCATGAACTCGCCACATACACGAAAAAAGCTGCTAACAAAGTTTTATTCATCGGTAAAATTCTCCTGATTAAAATCATAGAATTTGTCAAAGCGCATCCCAATTTAGTTATAGGGGCTGCTGTTGGCGTCGCTGTAGGAATTTTGGCAAATTCGATACCATTTGTCGGCCCGTTATTAGCACCTTTGGCAACAGCGCTGGGTATCCCAATTGGTGCAATTGCCGGCCACCGACTCGATCAACTTGCCCAAGGCCAAGAGGTGTCTGATGATGGAATTATTGGAATTGCTCAAGACATGATTGAGATTGCCAAAGCATTTTTTCAACTACTGATAGACGTTTTCAATACAATTTTCCGCAACGTCACCACTGCTTAACTGCCCAAATTAGCAAAAAGATTGAGGTCTAATATGTCTGCAAATAAAACGCCAACCAAAGAGCAAATTCTGAAGTCAATAGAGCAACTGGAAAAAAACCCACATGATAAATTAGGCATTTTAGGAGAGATTGGCATTGGTGTGGTGGGGGCTGCCGGTGCTGGTGCGGCGGTGGCTGCTTTCGGTGGTACATCATTTCTATTTGGGTTAATAGCCGTTGCACCTCCCGTAGGATTAGTTGTTGGCGGTGCAGCTTTAGGTGCTGCTGCTCTTGTAGGGGTAAAACGAATGTTCTTTGATGGCACTTTTGACCAGGGAAAACAAGCAGAAATGCTTAAACGTTTAAAAGAACAGCTAACAGATGTTGAAGCCAAAGAAAGAGGTTCTAAGCTGGAAGACAGCGATAAAACTAAATTTATTGTTTCCTTGAAAGAACCCGTCAGGCTCAATTTAATTAGCCCGAAAGATGCTCAGGATTTAATTAGGGCCGTAGAAAGCGGTCAAATGGCAATCAAAGAGGCGATTAAAATGGTTGAGGATGTGGTTAAAGCTGCTAAACCATAACTGCCTTCTGACTCCCTAACTATCTTCCTGGTAATGTTGCAACATTACCTCAGCTTGTCTTTCTAAAATATTTCGCCTCTCTTCTAGCGACATCGGCATCTGAAGGGACTACACTAGCAAACCAAGCGCTTGTATCAACCAATATCATAGCGCTTTTTGATCGGGATAAAGAACTTTATCATGTTCTCGACCAGAGAATGTATCCGCATTCTCTTCTAACGGTAAAGCCGCGATCTCTGCGAGAATATCGGCAGGATTTTTATGCTCAGAATGAGACGGTTTCGGAATAACGATTATTTCAACACTGGTTCCCTCTGGGAGTTCCATTGGCTGCATTAGCCGCAACACACCCTTTTCATAAATGGCTGTAATTGTCATTATTATCTCCTTGTTTTATCTGAATTAAAATAGAAAACTAACTCAGCCTTATTATAGCGCAGAGATTCCATGATTTTGACCAAAGTGCCGATCGCACTTGATGACATAGCTTGATCCTCCTTATTTAATTTACAGCAAATCCCGTATACTGCCGAATATTGGGAGAACGAAATCCTAAAACAATCTGTTCTTTGGGGATTCCCCCCGCTACTAACTCATTGGCAATTCCCTGTTCAGTTCCATCTCTTTGAATCCAAATTTTTTCCTCAATAATATCAACATGAACTAAACATCCGTGAACTCTGATATCGTTTTCACGCCCCAATATCATTAGCAAATAACGGTCGGAATCGCTATCAAAAACCGTTTGAATCTGAATATCTCCATAAGCATAAGGTATTTGAGCATATTCAGTCAGAATTGTTTTTATAATCCGACGATAATTTTCTAAGGTTCCCATTGTACTATCTCCTCATTTTTCTCATCAAAAACGATTAAACATACTTGATAATCGGCTATAATAATTTGACCAAGCGGTTCAGACAATAATTCGCCAAAAACTGATTGTGTAATAGCTAGGTAGAGCTTTCTATCGGGTTCAGTTCTAGCGATTACCGAACGGTAAACTAAGTATTGACCCAGCGCATTCTCCAGGTCATTCATGTCTGATGCGCCCACAAAACTTTTGACTTCTACAGCTATCTTCTGTCCATCTTTCTCAGCACTTAAAATCCGCTCGGCGCCCAAATCGACGTACATATCTTTAATTCCCCATTTTAATCGCAAGGGATCGTGGGTAATTCTCCATCCGTCTTTGATGAGGGCATTTTTGACAACATTGTGATACAGGTCTTTGGCTGGCATATTGGAAGAAATTAAATTTTAATCAATACGATTATATCCTAAATTTTCAGATGATTATTAAGTCTCGATAATTACGATAGCCTTCTAATTTTCTGAAAAACAATACTATCTCCTGTCACTGTAACTGTATATCGATCGCCCGGATTGAGCTGAGCTTCAATCTCAGCGGGAATTTCTAACTTACCGTCGGAGTTGACAGTCACAGTAATATTTGATTTCAGAATGTATTCTTTCAGGTGTTCAACAACTCTATCTTGGAGAGTTTCCGGCAGAGATTCCATCATCTCGACCAAAGTGGCGATCGCACTTGATGACATAGCTTTATCCTCCATTGTTTAGCGGACTATCCCGCAGGGAATCGCTCTTTCAAATGTAGTTAGCAGACGGGGGGAAGTTTTAGGCAGAGGGAATTCTTCTAAATAAAGTTCCGTTGCTTCTTTGAGATTGCCGATCGCCTCTTCTATCGTTTCTCCTTGGCTAGCCGTTCCCACTTCAGGACATTCGGCTACATAAACATCCTCTTCCCAATAAACAATTGCCGTGAAAGTACAAGACATTTTTTTGCCAAATTCTCCATACTCAATGTAGCATATCCCGCACCGTTTTTCAATTGCGATCGCCCATTTCATCCCCCTGTCGCAAAGAAGCGCGATCGCCTCTTTAAGAAAAGAATCGCTCATAGCCATCGTGACTGCCAATCCAAAACCATGTTACAGTTCCACCTTCAAAAACGCCAACCGCCCTATAACCCCGTGTAATTCTGACTGACCATATATTTTCCTCCGCGTTGATACACTTGAAGTGTAAAGACGGGTGAAATGGATTTTGCAGCCACAAGCGATAGGCTTTCTTAGCTTGTTGTTTGATAGTAGTATCAAGCAAATAGTATTTTTCCCAAAATGAAGGCAAAGTAGCCGATTTCATAATTGCTCAATATCTAAGGGCTTTGCTTTTCCTTCGGAAATTTCCTGTTTGGCGCGTTTTGCAGCCATAATCAGCGATTGTTGCGTGTTCTGAAAAGATAAATTCCACTGCTCTTCATCCCTTAAGTCTTCAAGATATTCTCGCAAATGTTCAACCACTTTGTCTTGGAGAGTTTCTGGCAAAGATTCCATGATCTCGACCAAAGTTGCGATCGCACTTGATGACATCAGCCAATCCTCCTAATAACTCAAGTTTTTATTCAGCATATTTGATGAGCTTATTCTCAATTTTAGTTCGATCGCCCGCCCGATCGCCACCAATACCTCCAGACTTGCTACCCTAAAGATAGTGAGATTTAATCAACAAGCAATTATGAGCGGTACTGTTACATCCCCCAACAACCTCAACCAGCAGCGATCGCCCTCAACGGCCATTACAGC
>Ga0316607_1000476_pt1 | contig 14338 bp, 13 predicted proteins | sample MIS2016062E_MG_FD_207674 | JGI IMG/M metagenome (GOLD analysis project Ga0316607, IMG submission 207674) | Microbial mat bacterial communities from Middle Island sinkhole, Lake Huron, Michigan, United States - MIS.2016.062E | ecosystem: Environmental > Aquatic > Freshwater > Lake > Sediment...
CGCCTTCATAATCACCCGCACGAATCTGAGCAATGTATGTGGGAATATCAATTTCAGCCGGACAGGTCTGCTGACAGGGCGCAAGCGCTTCATCTTCCTGATTGAGATTCAGAAGCTTTTCAGACATGGTCCGGATTTTAAGAATACTCTTGGGACATGCCCGTTCACACGCGCCGCAGCCTACGCATTTGACTTCATCCACCACCGGATAGCCATTGGGTCCGATATGAATTGCATCAAACGCACAGGATTTGACGCAATCGCCCATGCCCAGACATCCGATAGTGCAGACCCGCTTGCCGCCGTAAAAATTGGCAAGAGCCTTACAGCTGGTGATGCCCATGTAATAGAATTTATCTTCAGCCCGCTCCCCGCCATCGCAGGTGTTCAATGAGCGTTTCGGTTCCGCAGTGCCGGCATCCAAGCCCATGACCCCGGCAACTTTGGCAGCGCATTCCGCGCCGCCGACAAGACACACATTTGCCGGAGCTTTTCCTTTGACGATGGCAGCAGCAGCAGCCGAACATCCTGTAAATCCGCATCCGCCGCAGTTCGCGCCGGAAAGACAATTTTCCACCTCGCCGATCCGGGGGTCTTCATACACATAAAAAATCTTTGAAGCAAAGCTGAGAATCGCACCGCAAACCAGTCCCAATCCCAGCATAAAAAATACGGCTACTGTCACATCAGCCTCCTATAATCATGCCACCTCTTCGGGTTTTTCTCATTTTGCACTTTGCATTTTGCACTTTGCATTGTTTTTCACACCATGCCTTTGAATGCAAAGAAAGCCAGAGAAAGCATTCCGGCAGTTACCAGTCCGATAGATGTGTCCTGAAGCGGTTTGGGAACTCTTGCCAGAAGAATGCGCTCCCGGACTCCGGCAAACAGAATCAAAGCAAATCCGAAGCCTGCCGCATACGCAAACGAGGAAACCAGCGACTGCATGAAGGTATACTCTTCGTTGATATTGATGAGACATACGCCCATGACCGCGCAGTTTGTGGTAATCAGCGGCAGAAAGATGCCGAGTCCCGCATACAGCGCAGGCATACTCTTTTTGAGAAACATCTCGACAAACTGCACCAGTGAAGCAATGACCAGAATAAAGGAAATCGTTCTTAAATATTCAAGACCGAATTTTTTAAGAATATAGGCTTCGGCAAGCCAGGTAATGACGCCGGCGAGAACCAGAACAAAAATAACCGCCATTGCCATGCCCACTGCGGTTTCCATCTTTTTCGACGTGCCGAGAAAGGGGCAGTTTCCGAGATACTGAGACAGCAGAATGTTTTTGACCAGAATACAACTGATCGCAAGAACAATATAATCACCCATGAATCATGCCTCCTTATTTCTTCCCGCAAAGGTTCATCAGGCACAGCATCAGCCCTAATGCCACAAACGCGCCCGGAGCCTCGACCAGAAAGGAAAACGGCTCAAAGCCCGCGCCGAATATCGGCTTTCCAAGCAGGGTGCCGCTGCCCAGAACTTCTCTGACCGCGCCCAAAGACGCCAGCGATATGGTAAATCCCACGCCCATTCCCAAGCCGTCTGCGATGGATGCCACCAGCCCGTTTTTATAGGCAAACGCTTCGGCTCGTCCCAGCACGATACAGTTCACCACGATCAGGGGAATAAAAATTCCCAGGGTGAGAAAGAGCGGATAGGTATATGCCTGCATGACCAATTCTACGACCGTAACAAAGGTTGCAATGATGATAATGAACGCCGCGATTCTGACTTTGGGCGGAATCACTTTTCTCATCATGGAGACCAGTATATTCGAGCAGACCAGCACAAAGGTCGTGGCAAGCCCCATACCTATGCCGTTTTCCACCGATTTTGTTACTGCCAGCGTAGGACACAGCCCCAGCACCAGCCGAAACGGCGGAATTTCATTCCACAACCCTTTGACAAACTCCTGTGTTACAGATTTTGCCATCGTTATCTCCTATTGAGTGTTATGTGTTATGTGTTATGTGTTAAGATGTTTTTTTACTTAACACTTTTCACTTAACACTTTTCACTTATTTAATGAAAGCTTTCATTTGTTCTTCAATTTGGGGTTTGAGCCGTTTGTAAACTTCCGACGCTTCGGTTGCCGCAGCGCATATCGCTCTGGAGGTAATGGTCGCTCCGCCGATAGCATTGATCTTGCCGCCGTCACCGGTTATTTTGACCGGCTCTTCTGTGGAAGATCCCTTGAACTGATTTACATATTTCGGGTCGTCCTTGGCTTTCGCGCCCATGCCCGGGGTTTCACTGTGGGTTGTAACGCCCACGCCGATCATCTTGCCATCGTCCATGCTCACGCCGACCATCAAGCCCACATCGCCGCCGTAGCCTTTTCCGAAGGTTTCAAATGCTACTGCCGGTGATTTTGCATCAAAAATGCCGACAAAGAAATTGCGTTCCACATCGCCGTCTTTGATCTTGAAGCGGGATGCAATCGGATCATTTGACGCGCCCTGAAAAATGGCGCGAATCGCAGGACCCTTGACAAACTGAAGCTGCTGAAGTTCGATTTTATCTTTGGTCTGATCCCGGATTGCCGCAAGCAAACCACCCGAAAACGCGCTCAATACCGTCAGAACAACGACCATTTTTATCATATCACCCATAATCAAACCGCCTTTCCGATAGCTTTGGGTCGTATTTTATCCAAAAGCGGGTTAGCAACATTCATAATCAGCACGGCATATATTATGCCATCCGCATAAGCGCCGATATTGCGAATCAGCACCGTCATCATGCCCATGCCCGCTCCGTACAAGAGCATAGGAATAAAATTGACCGGAGAAGATGAATCCTCAGTGGCAATAAAAAATGCGGCAAGCAATGTATAGCCGGTCAGCAGGTGAAACATAGGACAGGCATAGCGCGTAGGATCGGAAGCCTGAAACAGCAATGCGGTCAGTACCACGCCGACAATAAATGACAGGGAAATTTCCCAGCGGATAAAGCCCCTGATAATCAGATACACGCCGCCGACAATAATGCCCAGCCCGAATACCGCGCCGATGCCGCCGACCTGTTTGCCCATCAGCAGATCTATGATTTTAAATGAATTTACCACGTCGGCAACATTGAAGATTTCAGGATTTTTGGATGCGTGTTTGACAAATTCAAGCGGATAAACTGCCGTAAAGCCGAAATCATAATTGACCAAAGCAGCATCAAAATCCATGAATTTTCCCCATGAGAGGGAGAGAATGGCAAGCCCGACAATTGCCGGATTGAAGGGATTTGCGCCAATCCCGCCATAGACCTGTTTTCCGATAACAATTGCCACAAATGTTCCGACAATAACCAGCCACCAGGGGGCGGTTGCAGGCAGCATCATGCCGAGAATCATACCGACCACCGCCGCGCTGCCGTCTCCGATGGAATCCGGTCGTTTTGCGGCTCGGTTGAATGCCAGTTCCCAAAGCATTGCCGAAGAAATTGCCAGAGAAATCACGCCGATTGCGGCAGTGCCATACTGCATAATTCCGAATATAATGGCAGGCAGTGCAGCCAGCATGGTGTGATAGTTTCTCTCACCGATACAACTGCCGTTATGCCAGAACGGCGCGTGAGATACGATAAGTTTCTTGTCAACAAACATCTTTAAGCCTCCTCTGCCGCTGCAGGAATCCGGCTCAGTTCATACTTTGCCAGCCTGATATATTGGAAAATCGGCATCTTTGAGACGCACACAAAACTGCACAGCCCGCATTCGATACAGCAATGCAGATCGTACATATCGGCGGCTTCCTGATATTGTCCGGCTTCCAGAAAACGCACCATCATATTGACCGGCACATTCATTGGACAGATCCGCACACATTCGCCGCAGTTGATGCAGGGATAATCCGATACCAGAGACACATCATCGCTGCCCTGAACCATAATCGCGTCCGTATCCGGCGTTACCGGATGCTCTTCGGTATAGACCGAAACGCCGGTCATGGGTCCGCCGATGATAATGCGATCTTTTTCAGATACCGTTACGCCGCAGGCTGTGAAAATATCCGCGATGGGCGTTCCGATTCTGGCTTCTACCATGACTCTGCTCAGATCTTTACGAATGAGCGTTAAGGTTTTTGTAACCGGAATTCTGCCGTCGGTGAATGCCGCGCCGATAGACGCCACAGCTTCCGCGCTGAAAAAACAGACGCCCATATCTTCAGGCATTTTTCCGGCAGGCACAGGCTGTCCCAGCACATTTTTTATCATCACCAGCGGGAGCGCAGACGGATATTCACTGCCTATTTCTCTGATTTCCGCACCGCTTGCCCCGCCGATGGCTCCGGCGTCTTTGACCAACGCTTTGGGCAGAGCCACAATCACGGTTGAGGCGTGGGTGATCTTTTTGAGAATGCTGACGCCTTTGGTGATAATGTCGGATTTGGATGCGGCAATATAGCCGTTGGTTTCCACCAGAATATCACTGTCTGTGCCGCAGACCACAATGGTCTTGATCTTTTTCTCAGGATCGGAAAAACATCCGAAGCAGGGAGAACCGGCTGCTCCTGTAAGAAAATCCTTTGCCGCATCCAAAGACGGGTCAGCGCAGACCGCCCTGAACGATTCATCAAATTCTTCCGTATCGGCTGTATCTATCGTAACCATCGCGCAGGACTGCCCGAAATTGCCCAGATAGGAAGAAATCAGGGATACGGTTCCGGTTACGGGAGAGACAGCATACTCATCGCTGTCCTTATACAGACAAAGCTTCTGTCCGGTCTTTACCTTCTCTCCGATCTTCAGCAAGACCGCATTTTTCTGAGAGTATGCACCTTTGAAAAACAGCGAGGCTTTTTTGGGAATCGCTATTTTTTCAGGTTTTGTCATCAAGCCAGTCAGTGACTGATATTCAAGCACGGGCTTGGTCAAACCTACAAACGATTTTTTCATCTTATGCTCACCTCCGTTACATCACATGACATGCGGCGCATTTTTCAGGACCGGAGCCTTGTTGTTTATGGCATCCGATGCACTGCTCATGGAAGGCGTCCGTCTTTTTCTTTACATCCTGAGCCGAAACCTCATTTTCGCCATGACATTCCAAACAGTTTTTCTGTTGAAACGCCACATTGTCGTCTTTGGCATGACATGCCGCGCAGGCACGATTGTCGCCTTGTCCCTCTTTGGGATGGTGGTGACAGTCTTTGCAGGCGATGCCATAGCCCGACTGATCCGCATGCGTCTTGTGAGTGAATACCACTTTTCCGGCAGCACCTGTGAATACAATCCGTACAGGCTGTTCAGGCGGTTTTGCGGAAAAAGCAGTGAAACTGATAACACCCACAACCAACAAGACAATTGCGATGCCGTAAGCCAGTTGCAGTTCCTTCTTTGAAGTCATCTCCTCTTCATTCCTTTCAAAGTTTGGTTTTCATGGGCGCAAATATACATAAATACGGGTACGCCCTACCATAATGTGATAAAGCTTTCAAGTGATTTTTTACATTTTGACGCTATCACACGATTCAGACAGGTTTTTTAAAACTATCCTTCTGTTTCGTGTTTCAGATCGCGTGTCATCAACCGATACAAGGCTTCCTGCGGCGAAGCGTTTTCATATAAAATATGATAAACCTCATGGGAAATCGGCATTTCCACGCCCAATTTACAGGAAAGATCATAGACAGATTTTGCCGTCTTAACGCCTTCTGCCACAGTCCGCGTTTCAGACAAAATGTCTTTGAGCGTTTTTCCCTCTCCGATTTTTTTCCCGACCGTATGATTACGGCTCAGATCGCCGGTACAGGTTAACACCAAATCTCCGATTCCGGCAAGACCGGCAAAAGTCTGCGGATCAGCGCCCATTTTCAAGCCCAGCCGCCGAATCTCTGCAAGCCCTCTGGTAATCAGCGCGGCTCTGGTGTTCAAGCCCAATCTGAGACCGTCAATCACTCCGGCAGCAATGGCAATCACATTTTTGACCGATCCGCCCAACTCTGTCCCGATCATATCGTCGTTGGTATAAACCCTGAAATGCGGCGCGGCAAAAATCTGCTGCACAAATCCGGCTGTTGTTCTGCTTTTTGACGCCACCGTTACGGCAGTCGGAACTTTTGCAGCCACTTCTTTGGCAAAACTGGGTCCCGAAAGCACGGCTATCCGCGATTCGGAAATATCGGGAAGCGTCTGCGCCAGAACACCGGACATCGTGAGATGCGTTTCGTTTTCAATGCCTTTGGATGCACAGACCACAATGCTCTGCGTTGATAAAAACATTGCCATATCAGAGCTTACACGGCGCATGACATGAGACGGAACCACGATGAGAACCATGTCTTTGCCGGATACGACCTTTGCCAAATCATTGGACGGAAACAGATTTTCAGATAGCACAAAGCCCGGCAGAAACACCTTGTTTTCCCGATCTTTCAATATCTGTTCTCTGACTTCCGGCTCAAATACCCAGAAATCAACCCGATAGCCTTTTGATGCCAGAAGGTTTGCCAAAGCCGTTCCCCAGCTTCCCGCGCCCACTACGGCAATTTTTGCGGTTTCAATATCTGTCTGCATATCAAACTCCTGAAATCGTTTTATGCACATCTTTATTAAAAAAACACAAGGACATAATTTTTTTGCTGCATAAAAACATAAAAACAGCTATAATCCATACGATCTTATTCCGTCAAGCATTTATACCTATTCAGGAATCAGGAGATCGTCAGATGGATGATCCGGATATCACCCAGGAGTTTTACATAGATGACCACAGCGAATTATCCCGGCAGTTGAAAGATTTGAAACCGCCTGAAAGTATGCGCCGAAATGCCGAAGATGCGCTGATAGAGATAAAAAAACGGTATCAGTCCCTGATTGAAACCAATCTTTACGGCATTCAGGAAATTGATGTCCAGGGCATCATCATGTTTGCCAATCCGATTCAACACCGGCTGTTAGGCTATTCGGACGGAGAATTGAAAGGGAAAAAAGTGTGGCATCTGATGCAGTCCGAAGAGGATCGCCGCGCTTTGACGGAATATCTGCTCAAAATTGCCAAGCGGGAGCGGGTACCGTTTCCCTGGATAGCCCGATACCGCAAAAAAGACGGTCAGCCGGTTGAGTTAAAGACCGATTGGAATTATCTGCGCGATAAAAAAGGCAATATTTCCGGCTTCATTTCCTTTGTCAGCGACGTGGTCGAGGGCAAAAAGTCCGGTGCAGAAGACGAATGTGATAACAGATACCGATTTTTGCTGGATAGTGCGAGCGAAATCATTCTGATCTTCAACCGGGATGGAAAAATCACTTATGTCAACCAGTCCTGCGTATTTGCCAGCGGATATTTTGAAAAAGAACTGCTGACCATGAACATTGCGGATCTGCTTCCGCCGGATCGCTTTGAAGTGCTGCGGCAAAAACTTTCCGGAGATGGCGATGAAGATGTGATGGGCGACCGTAAGGTGCTGCTGTATGAAGCAGAACTGATTGACAGGGATTTCCGGCTGATCCCGATAGAAATCAGCGCGACTCTGATGATGAGCATGGAAGAAGAGCCGGATATTCTGCTGGTGGCAAGAGACATCAGCGAGCGGAAAAAACTTGAAAAAGAACGGATCAAAGATCAGAAATCCGAATATTTAAGCCGTCTTGCAGGCGGAATTGTCGGCGATATGAACAATCTGTTCACCGGCATTATCGGCAATATCGATCTGGCGCAGATGGGCTTGAGTCCTGAGAGCAAAGCATTCAAGCGGCTCATGGACGCCAGAGAAGGATGCGAAGGCGTAAGAATCCTCATGCGCCAATTTACCGTTTTTTCCGAACTCATTCCGATTATCAAGCACGGAGAGTCTCTGAGCAGCCTTTTGCGTGAGACCGTAAAATTGCTTATCACGGATCCGAAAATCCGATGCGATGCGTCTTTGCCTCCGAATTTATGGACCGTGGCTTTCGGCGTGGAACAGATGGGACAGGCATTCAGAAATATTATTGTCAACGCGTGTGAAGCCATGCCTTCCGGCGGTACGATAAAACTTTTTGCTGAGAATATCACATTGTTAACCGGCGATGAAGAACCCGGACTTTCCATGATGCCGGGTCAGTATGTCAAGGTCTCGGTTCAGGATGAAGGGCTGGGTGTCTCCGAAGAAAATTTAGATAAAATCTTTGATCCTTATTTTTCGACCAAAAAGACCGGGACTCAGCGGGGAAGAGGACTCGGGCTTACGATTGCGTATTCTGTCATCCGAAAACATGACGGCTATGTATATGCGGAATCAAAATCCGGGGTTCGTACCACGATATATGTATATCTCCCGGCAAAAAAGAAGCTGCGTCAGGAAGATAAATACACTCAGATCGAATCAGGCAGAAAGGAGGGGGAAATGTCCGGTAAAGGAAAAATTCTGGTAATGGATGACGAAGAAGTTATCCGGGATGTGGCAACTCAGATGCTTCAGCAGCTTGGTTATGATGTGATCACTGCAAAAGACGGCGCCGAAGCGGTTGCGCTGTACAAAAAAGAGATGGAAAACAACACTCCCGTAAATGCGGTCATTATAGATTTAAGCGTCAGAGAAGGGATGGGCGGGAAAGAGGCGATGCTGGAACTGGCAAAGATTGATCCGTATGTCAAAGGAATTATCTCAAGCGGCTACTCCAATGATCCGGAAATGGAAGAATATGAGCGATACGGATTCTGCGGCGTTGCAGACAAGCCATACACTCTTAAAGAACTGAGCCGGGTATTGGAAGAGGTTCTTAATAAATGATTGATGTTGAGCGTATCCGGCTGACGGACAATCTTTATCTGATTCCCGCGCCGAATCAGTCCCGTTTTCCGTTCTGCAACAGCTTTCTGATTACCGGAAAACAGAGAGTCCTGATTGATACCGGAATCGGCAAAGATAATATCAGATTGATAGATAAGGAAAAACGCATTGATGTTCTGATTATCAGCCATTCTCACCCGGATCATATTGTGGGCTGGGAAACGCTGTCAGATCGGTTTCTTTTTTTGCCGAAAGAAACCCCGTATGCTGTAAAAGACCTGACGCTGCTGGGAAAGCGATTTGCCGAAACCCCTGAAAGAGCCGAATATTGGACAAAAAGCATTGCCCGCCGCTTTGATTTGAAAGTTCTGCGCGATCCGGACGGACGTTACGGAGACGGTGATATTCTTGATTTCGGGAATTTTAGCTTAAAAGCCGTTCACGCGCCGGGGCATCTGAATGATCATTATTGTTTTACAGACACCCAAGGACAGGCGATCATCACCACCGACATTGATTTTACCTCTTTCGGTCCCTGGTATGGCAATCCCGAATGCGACATCGAAGTGTTTCAGCAAAGCATCCGAAAGGTTATGGACATGCCGCATACTGTTGCCTGTTCTTCGCACAAGCCGCCTGTTTTCGGTAACGCAGAGCAGGAATTTAAGGCGTTTATGGCTATTTTTGACCGTCAGCGCAACTTGGTGCTTGATCTTTACAACTCGCTTCATCATCTTGAAAAAATCGTTGATGCCTCGCCGTTTTACCGCCATCGGGTACCGGATAACCGGCTCAGAATCATGTTTGAAACCGTCATGGTGAAAAAGAATCTGGCATTGCTTCTCAGAGACGGGCTGATACCTTCCAATTTATCGGAGAAAAATTTATGACTGCGACAGATAAACGAAAACTATCTGTGGCACTTTTATCGGTGATTTCAAATACCATATTGGTAGTGCTGAAGTTGATCATCGGCATCATGATCAGTTCTGTATCTGTGATTTCCGAAGCCATTCATTCCGGCGTTGATCTGCTGGCGGCTATCATTGCCTTGTTTGCCGTCAGAACATCCGGCAAGCCCGCAGATAAAGAACATCCGTTCGGGCATGGCAAATTTGAGAATATTTCCGGCACAGCAGAGGCTCTGCTGATTTTTGTTGCGGCAATCTGGATTATTTACGAGGCAGTTGAAAAACTGAAGCATCCCGCCTCTATGGGTTCTGTAACCTGGGGCGTTTATGTTATGCTGGCATCTTCAATTATCAATCTGTTCGTATCCCAAATGCTTTTCAAAGTCGGCAAAGAAACGGATTCGGTTGCTTTGCTGGCGGACGCATGGCATCTTCGCACCGATGTTTATACCTCAGCAGGCGTTATGATAGGACTTGGCTGCATCTGGGGCGGTGAAAAATTTTTCCCCGGCACGGATTTGGCTTGGGTTGATCCGGCGGCGGCTATCGGCGTGGCATTGCTGATTATCAAAGCAGCATACAATCTTACTGTTGAATCTGCCCGCGATTTGTTGGATGTCAGCCTTCCGACTGAAGATGAAACCGCCATCCGAAAGCATATCGCCTCTTTCAGCCCGACAATATGCGCGTTTCATTCGCTGCGTACCCGAAAATCCGGCTCTTATCGCTTTGCGGAATTTACCCTGATGGTGGATTCCGACATGTCAGTTGAAGAATCGCATCGCATCACCGAAGAAGTTACCGAGGCGATTGACACTCAGTTTCCGGGCATCAGTATTACGATTCATATCGAACCCTGCGATGGAACATGTATCCCCAAATGTCTGGAAGGCTGTTTTTTAAATGAAGAAGAACTTCGGAAGGTCAGAATAAAACATGGAACGGCTGCGCCTCAGAACGCCTGAAGATTATCTGTATATTGCTATCGGATCAGCCTTGGGGCTGGGATTGTCTCCGTTTTTTCCGGGAACATGCGGGGCATTGCTCGGCGTGGTGTTTCACAGTCTCATCGTGTCTTTTCTTCCGGCGTCAGTTCAGTGGACAGCACTGATGGTCGTATTTATATTGGTATGTCTGGCAAATCATCTGCTGACGCCCTGGGCAGTGGAATATTGGCAAAGCCCGGATCCGAAACATTTTGTCTTGGATGAGGTTGCGGGGTATCTGTTTGTTCAGATAGTGTTCCGGCAGGACGGTCAGTTTTGGAAAATTGCGGGCTTAGGATTTATCTTATTCAGAATATTCGATATATTCAAGCTGATTCCGCCGACAAAATATATTGATCAGAATATTCACGGGGCATGGGGCATTTTGCTGGATGATTTGGTGAGCGCGGGATATGCTGCGCTTTTAATGTATATAATATCATTGGTTTATCCTCAATGGTCAAAGTAGGGAGAAGTGGTGTATGAAAGTTGGCAGAAATGATCCTTGTCCGTGCGGGAGCGGTCAGAAATTCAAAAAATGCTGTCTGATGAAAAAGGGACGGCTGATCGAACCTTCCGCCCCGTTAAGTCCCAAGGATTTATACTATAAAAAACATAAAATCCGTCTTAAAAGCAACGAAGATATTGAAGGTATCCGAAAAACCGGCAAATTAGTCATTGATACGCTCAATCGGGTTGAAGAAATGATCAGACCGGGGGTTAAAACCGAAGAGATCAATACACTGGTTCACGAATACACGGTCAGAAGCGGCGCAAAACCCGCGCCCCTGCATTACCGGGGATTTCCCAAAAGCACCTGCGTATCGGTCAATGATGTGATTTGTCATGGGATTCCGGGCGAGCGGGTGTTGAAAGAGGGCGATATTGTCAACGTGGACATCACTTCGGTGTTGAACGGCTATTATGCGGATGCGAACAAGACTTTTTTTGTCGGAACGCCCGGCGAAAAAGCCCAAAAAATCGTGCGGATAACCAAAGAATGTTTAAAAATCGGCATGTCCGTAGTAAAACCCGGAAATACCACCGGAGACATCGGATGGGCAATTCAGAATTATGCGGAAAAACAGGGCTGTTCCGTGGTCCGGGAATTTGTGGGGCATGGCGTAGGGTTTGAATTTCACGAGCCGCCTCAGATCATGCACTATGGCAATCGGAAAAGCGGTATTATTCTGATTCCGGGCATGGTATTCACGATTGAACCCATGATCAATCTCGGCAGAAAAGATTTGCGGGTGTTAAAAGACAAATGGACAGTCATTACCAAAGACGGCTCTTTGTCCGCGCAATTCGAGCAGACCGTTCTGGTTACGGAAAACGGATGCGAAAGCATGACGCCGTATAACCTGACTGATTGATATGCTGGCTATATGGGCTATTACGCCGAATGGCGCAACCTTGGCGCGAAAAATTGCAGATTTTCTGCCGGGATCAGAGGTGTTTCTTTCCGAATCTCTTGAAAATACAGAGCTTCCCCATATTGCGTTTCAGCGGTTGTCAGATGCCATATCCAAAAATTTCAATTGTTATCAAGGACATATTTTTATTATGTCAACAGGCATCGTGGTGCGGATGATTGCGACTCATATCCGCCATAAAACCCTTGATCCGGCAGTTGTTGTGGTGGACGACAGAGGACAGCACGCCATCAGCCTGCTTTCCGGGCATATCGGCGGCGCAAATGCCCTGACCCACCGCGTTGCCGAATGTATCGGCGCAGCACCGGTCATCACCACTGCAACCGATGTGAATCAGTTACCGGCAATTGATATGATTGCCAAAGAAAAAGGCTTGATTATCGAAAACCCGGAGGCGATTAAGCATGTCAATATGGCAATTCTGACCGGAAAGACTGTAAATATTCATGATCCTTTCGGACACCTAACCCCCCGGCCCCCTTCCCTGAAAGGGCAGGGGGAGAACTCCCCTCTCCTTTCAGGGGAGGGGCTGGGGGAGGGGTTAGTCTTCATTGATGACATCATCATTAATCTTCCGCCGAAAACCCTGATATTGCGCCCCGCGTCTCTGATTGCGGGAATCGGCTGCAATCGGAATACGGACTTATCTGAAATAAAAGGGCTGCTATCGGATGTTCTTCAGAAGTTCAGGCTTTCTCCGCATAGTCTGTCCGGTATTGCAAGCATTGATCTTAAAAACGATGAAGCCGGATTGATTGCTCTTGCAAAAGAATTGAATTTGCCTATATATTTTTTCAGCAAAGAAGACTTGGAGCAGGTTAAAGAGATTCAGACTCCTTCTGAGATGGTGAAAAAGCATATAGGAATCAGAAGTGTATGCGAAGCTGCGGCAATTCTTGCGGCAAATAAGGGGAAACTTATTGTGCCTAAACATTCTACTAAGAATGTAACTGTGGCTGTGGCGAGAAAAAATGTTCTGTTTGATAATTAACGGAGGATATCATGCTTACCCGGCTGAAAGTTTCAGGTTTTAAAAATCTTGTGGATGTGGATGTCCGTTTCGGACCTTTCACCTGCATTGCGGGCGTTAACGGCGTTGGAAAATCCAATTTGTTTGATGCTATCCGATTTATAAGTGCGCTTGCAAACGGAAAAACATTTGCAGAAGCAGCGATGTCGGTGCGGGAAGAAGACAGCACAAGTTCTGATATTCGCAGTCTGTTTCATCGGGTAGGAAATGAGTATGCCGAAAAAATGTCATTTGAAGCAGAAATGATTATTCCGAAAGAAGGCATTGATGATTTGGGACAGCCTGCAAAAGCGACAATCACATCTTTACGATATGCTTTGACGCTTGCATATCGGATGGATAAAACGCTTTCTTCATTAGGAGGTTCTCTTGAACTCATAGAAGAAAGACTGGAACGCATCGGTTGGCAAGATAATTTGAAATATTTGAAATTTCCCCATAAACCTGCATGGCGTAAGTCGGTATTACAGGGAAGAAGGGCAACGTCATTTATATCTACAAATGAAAATCAGATTATCAGATTAAATCAGGATGGAAGCAAGGGAAGAGCGAAATCTATTTTGGCGGCAAATCTTCCGCGCACGGTTTTATCTAATGTAAATGCCATCGAAAGTCCTACTGCTCTGATTGCACGCAGAGAAATGCAATCATGGCGACTGCTTCAATTGGAACCGGCTGCATTGCGAAAACCTGATAAATTTATGACAAAACCGGGACTGGGAGCAAACGGTTCTCATCTGCCTGCAACTTTATATCATTTAGCCCGATCACAGAAGAATAATTCGGATAGTTCTGTCTATGAACGGATTGCATCACGCTTGTCCGAACTTATTGATGATGTTTATGATCTTCAAATTGACAGGGATGAAAAGCGCGAATTGTTAACCCTTCAGATAAAAGATCGTTATGAAACAATTTATCCGGCACATTCTCTTTCAGACGGCACATTGCGCTTTTTAGCATTGGCAGTTTTGGAATGCGATCCCAATGCGAGCGGACTGCTTTGTCTGGAGGAGCCTGAAAACGGTATTCACCCAGACAGAATCCCTGCAATACTTGAGCTTCTGAAAGATATTGCCACCGATACTGATGAACCTGTCAGTGAGGATAATCCTCTGCGTCAGGTGATTATCAACACCCATTCGCCTGCGGTAGTGAGACAAGTACCGGAAGACAGTCTGCTGGTTGCGGAACTGAAAGAAATGGTTGATCAAAATAAAAAAATATTCAAAAGAACCTGTTTCAGTTTTTTGCC
>Ga0316607_1000478_pt1 | contig 14301 bp, 8 predicted proteins | sample MIS2016062E_MG_FD_207674 | JGI IMG/M metagenome (GOLD analysis project Ga0316607, IMG submission 207674) | Microbial mat bacterial communities from Middle Island sinkhole, Lake Huron, Michigan, United States - MIS.2016.062E | ecosystem: Environmental > Aquatic > Freshwater > Lake > Sediment...
GTCGCCTTGCCTCTTGTTCAAACAGTCGGACATACTTGTTAAAATGAATGGTATTCCGCTGAAATTCCTGCGGTGGCGACAACTGTTTGATCACGCACAGTTCCTCAAATTTTCCGTGATTAACAGCCATAAAAGTCCTGCCAAATCCCCCGTCCAGCAGCGGTTTAGTTGCTGCGTAAAGGTCTTTTAGCAGCAACTTTGAACCGCAATTAAGACAATACTTTGTGCCTGGTGGGTTCTGACGCTTGTCTCTTTGGCAATCGAGATTAAGGCAGTATTTCATATATTAAAAACAGGTCAACAAAATTATACTCAGAGTGTCATTTTATTCAAGAGCGATCGCGCGAGATTTTGTTGTCGAGGCGAAACCCGGAGCCTCTTCTGGGCGGCAGCGACTGAGCGAGCAGAAGGGGAACTCTAGCCAGACAGCCCCACAGCAAGTATAACTCTCTTGAGCGGTTTGACCTCAAGCTCGAAGTGTCAGTCTCACCTCAAACTGCGATCGGCACAATATATTCGACTTAGAGGTTACATAGCAAGCACATTAAACAAAGTCAACTAATTGATCAATAGTAATTTATTACCGCCCAGCTACCTCTGCAACTGCTAAAAGAAACTTAGGATTCCGCCTGAGATATAATTTTACTAGCAGAGAGAAGCTGTCTAACTCGACCACAGCTTCCGTCAAGTCCGCGCGAGCGAAGCTATCCCGTAGGGGAATCGCCCGTGATATTTTCCCTGGAAAATTTTTACACCGAACCCAGGCGAAATCAACCATCCAAAACCCCCAAATAAACGCACATGAAAATCCAAGACTAGCCGCTCAAACTCAACCAGAACTAAACCAAAACCCCACCCAATAATTAGCCAGTTTTTCAGATTTCAAACCACAGCCATCACCAGTTACATTAAAATTGACCGATCTACTTAATTAGGAACTACCAGTGACACCAAAACTTCAGCCCTCTCCCACTCCAAATTCCCGCAAAGAATCTTCCAAAGTACCCTGGTTCGAGCGGTTGATGGCAGTGCTTGCCATCGGAAATTTAAGCCTAGTATTATTTGACATTAGTTACATCCCTTGGCGAGATTTCTACTTCCGGCAACTGCCAGTCCTTACCCAAATATACGATCCATTTAAAGGAATTAAACCTCACCGAGACACCCAGAAATATCTAGAAACCTTAGAGGACTTAAAAAATCAAGTAGTGCAAACAGGCTTGCCCTCTCCCCAAGTAGCAGCTAAATTGCAGGAAATAGACAATCTCAGCGCGAAAATGATCGACGAAGACCCCTTTCGAGTAGCATCAAAAAGCGGTAGCCTCGAAAAAATCAAAGACCGGATCCGCGATCGCATTCCGAGCCCACAAGACTCCGCCAAACAATCATTCCAAACATTCTGGAGCCAAGACTACTTAAACAAACAAGGCTGGCAAAAAGAAATCAATTGGTTTGAGCGCAAAATCAAGCCATTAATCGCCATCAACTATTTCCGCGAAATCGGAGAAAACGGGGAATTCATCGACAATTTTTGGGTAATTGACCTGCCATTTATTGCCATATTTGCGATCGAATTTCTAGCCCGCACCTACTGGATCAGCCGCCACCACCGCAGCATCACATGGCGGCAAGCCCTGCTCTGGCGATGGTACGACATCTTGATGCTCCTCCCATTCTGGCGGTTATCGCGAGTATTAACTGTCACCATCCGCATCCACCAAGCAAAAATGCCCGATCTCCAACCCATACGCAGTCAAATCAGCCGAGGTTTCGTTGCCAACTTCGCCCAAGAATTAACCGAAGTCGTAGTAATTCAACTGATCAACCAGATGCAACAATCCATTAGCAGCGGCGAACTAGCAAAGCAACTTTTCCAATCTCAAAAACAGCGATATTTAGACATTAATAATATCAACGAAATAGAAGCGATCACCACCCATTTAGTTCAAATCACCGTTTACAAAGTCCTCCCTCAACTCCAGCCAGACCTAGAAGCTCTCCTCCGCTACAATATAGAAATCTTTCTCAAACAATCCCCCCTCTATCAAGGATTCCAGCAAGTACCCGGACTCGGAAACCTGCCCGCACAGCTAGCAGAGCAATTAGTTGCAGAACTGTCAAAATTAGCCACCCTCGGCCCGCAAAATGCCTACGAAGCCTTCAAAATCGCTAGCGAAGATCCCAAAGGCATCCAACTCTCAAACCAGCTAGTCCAACATTTCGGGCAAGCTTTAGGAGCTGAACTCCAACAGCAGCAAACCTGGCAAGAAATACAACTACTACTGTGCGACTTCCTAGAAGAGTTCAAAATCAACTACATCCAGCGGTTGAGCGAGGAAGACTTCGAGAAAATTTTAGAACAAGCTAAACAACTGCAACAGATAGCCCCGCGTTAGGAAGCAGTCATTAGTTATTAGTTATTAGTTATTTGTTATTAGTTATTTGTGAGTTGCTCCCAATAACGAATGATCCGTTACCAATAACCGATGCCCCAGACGATGGCGGCCCCAGGCGATGGCGGCCCCACTCTCCCCTCCGGGAATGGGCGAGCTCCGAAGGCGGTTTGTCACTGGGCGGGCGATCGAGCTAGACTGAGAACTGAGGTGAACTTCGATCGAAGGGAGCCCTCAAACTTCTTGGAAGAAATTGTTTCACCTAGGAGTGGGTCAAGCCCACTTTTTTTGTTGCATTAGTCGCAGACAAAAGGCTTAGAGCATCATACTTGCAAGTTCAAGACTAGGGTGACAGTGACGCAACAGCGTCATCCGCAGCCGCAAGGCCGGCCTAGGTAGAAGGCTCTGATGTAGAAAGCAGAATTTCAACCCCACAAGCTCATCCTCGGGCTTGAAAATCTGACATCTTTTTCTTGATTACACACATAAATTTGAGGGTTCGTACCCTCAAATCTTGCGGTCAACAACCAGCTCAAAGCAAAGCAATTTCAACACCTGATTTTTCCTTGCCCGTATCCGAGTTCAGGAGTTTTAACTTAAGTATTTGATATGACTCATCCCCTAATCCCACAAATCATTGACTTAGCTACCCCCGTTGCGGAAACACTGGGATTGGAAGTAGTGGGAGCAGTGTTTCACACCAACCAAAATCCTCCCGTCTTGCGGGTAGATATTCGCAACCTCCAGCAAGACACCGGTTTAGCCGACTGCGAGCGGATGAGCACAGCCCTCGAAGCCGAATTAGAGGCAGCCGACATCATACCCGACGCCTACGTGCTAGAGATTTCCAGTCCCGGTATATCCCGATTGCTCAGCAGCGATCGAGAATTCATTACCTTTAAAGGTTTCCCCGTGACAGTCAAAGCCGCCGAACCGGATTCGCGAATCAAAGAGTGGAAAGGACAATTGGTCTGCCGCGATGAAACAACAGTTTATCTCAATCAAAAAGGGCGACAGATTAAAATTCCCCGCCCTCAGATTGCCCAAGTAGAACTAGACGAAGAAAAGGAGAGGTAAAGGGAAGTTTTGAATTTTTCAATTTGTGCAAGCGGGTTAAAGTGAAATAAAAAAATTACAACACCCATCCAATCTAATTCAATCCTGCAACTAATCCCTCATCACTCATTCTTTTTTACTCGGCTACCAATTACCGATTACCAATTACCAATTAGCGATTCCTGATTACCAAAGCAAAACAAGGAGTGTTTTATATGTCAATGGTTCCTCTGCCCGGACTAAAAGAAATGGTCGAAGGTATTAGCAAAGATCGCAATTTACCCAAACACGCCGTCCAAGCAGCCTTGCGAGAAGCCCTGCTCAAAGGATACGAACGCTACCGCCGTACCCAAAAACTCGACCACTTCAGCGAAGAATACTTCGACAATTTTGATGTAGAACTCGACGCAGAACAAGAAGGTTTCCGCGTTTTAGCCAACAAAACTATTGTTGAAGAAGTTAACAATCCCGATCACGAGATCGCACTCTCTGAAGTGCAGGAAGTAGCCACCGAAGCTCAACCGGGTAGCATCGTTCTCGTAGATGTAACACCCAATCAAAAAGAATTTGGTCGGATGGCGGCCATCCAGACTAAACAAGTGCTGGCTCAAAAACTGCGCGACCAACAGCGCAAAATGATTCAAGAAGAATTCAAAGATTTAGAAGAAACTGTTCTTCAAGCAAGAGTTCTCAGGTTTGAGAGGCAGTCGGTAATTTTAGCAGTCACCAGCAGCTTCGGTCAGCCAGAAGTAGATGCCGAACTCCCCAAACGCGAACAGTTGCCCAATGACAATTACCGCGCCAATGCTACATTTAAGGTCTACCTCAAACAAGTAGGCGAAGGCTCTACTAGAGGACCGCAGTTACTCGTCTCTAGAGCCGATGCAGGTTTGGTGGTTTACCTGTTTGCGAATGAAGTCCCCGAAATAGAAGACGGAGTGGTGAGAATTGTTGCCGTAGCTAGAGAGGCAAATCCCCCTTCCCGCCATGTCGGCCCCCGGACTAAAATAGCTGTTGATACTCTCGATCGCGACGTAGACCCCGTAGGAGCCTGCATCGGAGCGCGGGGATCGCGGATTCAGGTAGTAGTCAACGAATTGCGCGGAGAAAAAATCGACGTGATCCGCTGGTCTCCAGACCCAGCAACCTATATTGCTAACGCTCTGAGTCCAGCTAGAGTAGACGAAGTGCGTTTAGTTGCCCCAGAAGGCAGACGAGCTCACATTTTGGTCGCTGAAGACCAACTTAGTCTCGCCATTGGCAAAGAAGGTCAGAACGTCCGCCTCGCAGCCCGCCTGACCGGTTGGAAAATCGATATCAAAGATATTGCCAAGTACGATCGCGCCTCCGAAGATAGCAAATTAGCAGCAGAAGAGACCAGGCTTGAGGAACTAGCAGCCGCAAAGGAGGAAGCCGCCGAATTTGAGGGAGACAGAGAAACCGCCGAATTTGAGGCTTCAGAAGCCACAGCAATGGACGGAACAGCAGCCCCGATCTAAAAACCTGTGACATTTACAAGACTTGCCCCAGGGGGAGACTAGGAGGACTTCTCCCCCATTCCTACACTCCCCCACTCTCCTCCAATTGTGCGATCTCACCCACTATTCCCCCTCTCCCCCTCTCAAGTGATGAAACCGAACTACCGATGCTGTGCCAGTTGTCGCAAAATAGCTCTCAAAGAAGCTTTTTGGCGAGTAGTCAGAGTCTATCCTTCTCATCAGGTACAATTAGATATTGGCATGGGTCGTTCAGCTTACCTTTGTCCGCAAGCAGAATGCCTCAAAGCAGCTCAGAAAAAAAATCGCCTTGGGCGATCGCTCAAAGCGCCTGTGTCTGACGAACAGTACCAAACACTTTGGCAGCGTTTAGCCACATCAGACAGTGTTTGCAAGGAGCTTTAAGCTGACAAGAGTTCGGTGTAAACTGTACAAACCCTCAAAGCAGCCCTACCAGTAATTACCAGTAGGGCTATCACTAAATCTGCCCACCAGTCTGGAAAGATTTGTGTCAGATTAGATCAGGGTAGGGTACTAGCAGAGGTATCCTCAAAGTGGAAAGGCGAACTTTGAAGCTTGAGAGAGTGGCTTTAGCCAAAACTCAGACTTCTAATTTCTAAGTTCCCAAAAAGACTTGAGAATTCTCCGACCACAGACTTCAGCAAGTTGTATCTTCTAGATAAAACTGCTGAGCAAGTACCAAAACCCCGATTCCTGACACTGAATCTAAACAGCGAATGATGTCGTCATTGGAACAAAAAATCAAAATGTAAAAACTGGTTGGCATAACAGAGGGCAGAGTGGATGAACAACGGCAAAGTAAGAATTTACGATTTATCACGGGAACTAAATTTGGATAATAAAGACATCTTGGCAGTGTGCGAGCGGCTCAATATTTCAGTCAAGAGCCACAGCAGCACAATTACAGAATCCGAAGCAGAACGCATTCGCAAAACGGCGGAAAAATACGTCGCCAGCCACTCTTCCCCCGGCAAGCCAGCTCCCCCCGAAAGAGCAGCAGCGCCATCTAGAGAATCTGGCCCTCATCCTAACGATCAACAAAAAAAGCAGCAAATTTTAGAAATACGCAGTCCAAAAGTACGACCCCAGGCTGGTGCAAACTCCCAGCAGTCAGGGAACGAGGAGAGAAAAAAACCGCAGGCAACTGTCGCCACTCCTCCCAAATCACCCGTCGCTCAACAGCTCCAGCCTCCGGCTAAACCAAATATCAATCGACCCGTACTGTCGAAGCCTACTGTTCCCTCAGCAACGGCTGAGTCAGAAACTGTGTCAGAAACAGTTTCCGAAACAGTAGGTGCGATCGCCTTAGAAACAGACACCCAGGCGACAGTATTGATCGTACCCCAACCTTCGCCGGAAAAAGCTGAACGAAAAGAGCGCATGGCGATCGCCCCTCCCGGGCCGTCAGCAAGACTCACCTCGCCGCCAGTCAGACCCGCCGGAGAGTCGGCTAACCGCACCCAACTGAGTCAGGGAAACAAGCCCGTACTGAAACTTGCCAAAACCGAGCAAGAGCAATCAGAACAGGCAGAAAATCTGGAAGCGCCTGCTAAACCCAGTCGCCCCAGCAGACCCGCGCCCGGTGGTACCGAATCTCGCGCGCAAAGACCGCGCCGGGAAGGCGCCCTTGGCCCAGTCAAAACTCAACTTGCCGATCGACCCCAACCAGGTGGCGGCCCACGGCGGAGCCTTGCCCCGGCAACGTCAGCCACCGGGCTGCGTAGCCGCGGTGGTGACACCGGAGCGGCAGGGGATGACAGTGACGATAATGAAGAAGATAATACGCCGTTGCTGGGGATTACTCTCCTCGAAAGGCCCTCCCTCCCTCGTCCTGCCAAAAAGACTCAGGTCATTTGGGAAGAAGATGACGAAGAAAACTCAGATGCTGCCAAAGCTGCCAAGGCTGGCAAAGTCAAGCGTTCTCGACTAAAACCCATAGACGAAGACGACGATGACCTAGAAAATGGCTTGGATATGCCAGCACCAGTAATGGTCAGCCTGTCCCTAGCCCGCCCTGCTAAGGCGAAGTCACAAGCAGCACCCAAATCAACACCAACTCCGGGCGCACCCGGAAGCAGTGGCAAAAATAAGAGACCGGGCCCTTCTCACGATAAAAGCTCGTCTGGTTCGACCGGCGGACGTGGTAGCCGTGGCAAAACAGCCGAAGCTAAGGTAGAACGTCCAGAAACACTGATCCTCAGCAGGCCGATGACCGTTCAGGAACTGGCTGGTACTCTGGCTGTTCCCGAAACCGAAATTATCAAGCGGCTGTTCTCTAAAGGCATTGCGGTTAACATTACCGAAACCCTGGACATTGCAGCGGTGAGAATGGTAGCTGAAGAAATGGGCATAGAGGTAGAAACCCCAGAAAAAGTAGCCCCAGCGCTCAAAGTGATCGAGATGCTGGACGCAACAGATATGGAATACCTCCAGCGCCGTCCGCCAGTAGTAACGATTATGGGTCATGTGGATCACGGCAAAACTACCTTGCTCGACTCGATCCGCAAAACCAAGGTGGCTCAAGGAGAAGCTGGGGGCATTACCCAGCACATCGGTGCTTACCATGTGGATGTGGTACACGAAGGCAAGAGCCAGCAGGTCGTATTTTTGGATACTCCAGGTCACGAAGCCTTTACAGCGATGCGGGCTCGCGGAACGCGGGTGACAGACATCGCCATCTTGGTGGTGGCGGCCGATGACGGTGTGCGACCCCAGACAATTGAAGCTATCAGCCACGCGAAAGCGGCTAAAGTGCCAATTGTTGTGGCGATCAATAAAATTGACAAGGAGGGCGCTCAGCCGGAACGGGTGAAGCAAGAGCTGACAGAGTACGGCTTGGTTGCAGATGACTGGGGCGGCGATGTCACGATGGTTCCTGTCAGCGCTATCCGAGGCGAAAACCTCGATACGCTGTTGGAAATGATCTTGACCGTCGCGGAAATGGAAAACCTCAACGCCAACCCGAACCGAGCGGCTAAGGGTACGGTGATTGAAGCTAACCTCGATAAGGCAAGGGGGCCTGTGGCAACTCTGCTGGTGCAAAATGGCACTCTGCGAGTGGGCGATATTGTGGTCGCAGGTTCGGCTTTGGGTAAGGTGCGGGCTATGATCGATGACCGGGGCGCTCGCGTCGAGCAAGCAACTCCATCCTTTGCGGTGGAAGTGCTGGGGCTGCGGGAAGTACCTCGCGCTGGAGACGAGTTCGATGTCTTCGCGAACGAAAAAGAGGCTGCGGCGATCGCCTCTGGAAGAGCTACATCCCAACGAGATTCCCGTCTGCTGCAAGGCGGCCGGATCAGCCTCAGCGGCTTCTCTCAACAAGCTAAGGAAGGTGTTCTCAAGGAACTCAACTTGATCTTGAAGGCAGATGTCCAAGGCTCCCTCGAAGCAATTGTCGGCGCTCTGACTCAACTTCCTCAAAAAGAAGTTCAACTCCGACTGCTGCTATCTGCTCCTGGGGAAGTCACAGAAACCGACATTGACCTCGCCGCGGCTAGCAATGCCGTGATTATCGGGTTCAATACTACTCTCGCCACCGGCGCTCGCCAAGCGGCCGACCAAGCCGGCGTAGACGTGCGGGAATACAGCATCATCTACAACCTCTTGGATGACATTCAAGGGGCGATGGAAGGCCTGCTGGAACCTGAACTGGTGGAAGAACCTCTGGGAAGCGTGGAAGTGCGCGCTGTCTTCGCGATCGGTCGTGGGGCTGTGGCTGGATGTATGGTACTCTCTGGCAAAGTCATCCGTAACTGCAAGGTGCGGGTGCGCCGGGGCAACAATGTCATTTACGAAGGTATCCTAGACTCCCTGAAACGGATGAAGGAAGATGCCAAGGAAGTCAATGCTGGCTACGAATGCGGTATTTCCTTGAGTGGCTTTAGCGACTGGGCCCAAGGCGACCTGATTGAAGCCTACCGGATGGTGACTAAACGCCGGACTCTATCTCAATAGTTGCTAGTGATGAGTTGTAGGGGCGGTGCCTGTGAGTGCCCGCCCATGAGTTGGAAGAGAAGTTTTGAGTTTCGGAACTAAATTGCCGCGATCTGGTAACTACTCTCTTCTCTCAATACTGCAAACCTCATCACTCGCAACTTTTTTTAACTCAAAATTTCCAACTGAAAATTCAAAACTCATAACTCATCACTTAAAATTCGCTCCCTCCCTGACTCGCTCACTCAAAACTCAAAACTATTTAAAGTGCGTTATTTTTGGTCTGAACCTTTTTTGTGGATTCACCTGGCTGGGGTGGCGGCACTGCCGATTTTCCTGGGACTGTGCTTGCTGGGACTGGCAGTGGGTTCTCCGCTACTCCCTGTGTGGGTAGAACTATTTTTAGTTGGGGCGATCGGTATTGCCCCTGTGCTGTGGATGCAGTGGTTTCGCCCTTTTTACATTTTTAGTATTTTAGTGGTGGCGGTGAAACCCCAGAATTTAACGAATGCACAGCAGCGGATTCTTGCTGGGTTTAAATCTCGCTTAAATAAGGGATTAGCTATTTTGGTCGCTGTTTTGCTGGCAGTAATTTTGTGGCAACTATACCGATTTGCTCCCCTCGCTGCTGGAGTGGCTCCGTTTCCTCCTCAATGGCGATTCGCTGGTTTGTTTTTGGCTGCTTTAGCTTTTCTCGCTAGCAATTTGTTCTTGCAGGTGCCTGTGAGTGTCATGGCTGTTTTGCTGATGCCGGAATCAGAATTTGCAGCGATACAGCCTGATGTTTTAGAAAAAATTGGGCGGGATTTTACGATCGCAGGCTGGCAAGTCGATCGAATTTTGCCGAATTTTGCCGGCGAGAGCACAGAAGACGGAAGGTAGAAGGGGAAATTGTATTGCAAGATACTGCGTATTTGAGGGAATTGTGCTGAAGAATTAATACCTATTCCGCAAGTAGTAATTGAGATGATAAATCTTTAATATCAAATTTTCAATGCGAGGTTATTTGTATTTTTTATTGGCTATTTGGAGAGGAGAATATATAATGGGAATTGTCAAGGTAAGATTTAAATCCTCACAGGGGATTAAAACAGAGGTATAAAAATATGGCGAATTCACGAACGATCGCACCAGAACCTCAAGCCACAGAGCCGATCGATCTTAAGGAAGATTCTCAAATCTGGGCCAGTCTCAAAAAAGCGCTCGGCGCAAGTTCTGGATTTCAACGCTGGCAGCTAGAACTCAATTTTGAGAGTCAGCAGGCTCCGGTCAGCATCGACCAGCAGGTTCGCTCCTATCTGCGGGAAACTTTAGAAACTTTGGCTTACTGAGTGCAGCCAGACCAGAACCTGTAACGGTTTGTCAATTTTACCGTCAAATTCCGCCGAATCCCCTTCAAGATGCTATCCGCGAACCACTGGACAAACCTGGACAATCCAGATACAGCGAAAACCGCTGTTATAGGTACACCCACTTATCGTTCAATCCTCGTAGGGACACGGCTCTTGGAGTGTCCCTACCGTGTTTCATAACAGCGGGAACTGCTGTAAATCCTTGGTAGAGATAGCCCGGTTAAGTCTAACCACAGACTACGTTAAGAAGGTCACGGTGCGATTCGTTTAACCCAAATGGGTAACAATACTCAGGGAAGGTTAGCCTAACCAACTGGTTAGTATAACTGAATACATATCTAGGTGCTGGATTCAAAGTCCTTAGTCCTAGTCCGCAAGTGCAGCGGTAAAAGCATATCCCCTATTTTGTTGGGTAGCAACCAATAGGATAAAGCGGGGATAAAAGGCAGAAAGACTTCTAGCCGAATGAGGTAGCTGTCGAGCAAGAGTTCATGTGTAGCGAAAGCAAAGATGTGTCTGAACCATCGTAATCTTAGATGGTCTAACGGCTGAATCAGAAATGATTAAGACCAAGCCAAAAGGCAAGGATAGGGCATAGGCGATTCGTTACTCGACCTATAAGCACTGCCCAGAAACCCGGTGGATAGCATCACACTAAAAACTCTAACAATGTGTATTCGGAACGAAGTAAAACACTCACAGCCCTTAAACAATTAAGTAGGTTGCTAGCCGTAAGCAGTGAGTGTGAAGGATGGTTGCAGAAGCCAATGCTTTGCCATAATAGCAGAGATATGCAGACAGCAACCGGGAGATGTAAAAGACAAAGACTACTTAGCCCTCAAAAAGCCTAATGCTACAGAGAAATCTGATAGTGGGATGTAGGGGTGAAAGGAAATTTGTCAAGCGGTAGAAATACTGTATCCATAACAAGGATTACACCTCTCAGGAGCCGTGTGCGGTGAAAGTCGCAAGCACGGTTTTGTAGGAGAGGTGGTGGGGGACACCCCGCCATCGACTCTCTATCACACCCTGTGAGTGCTTGCCAGCTCCTTGCTCTGTCACTACCAGTTAAACATCTTTATTTCGCTAAGGAAGTGCTGCTAGCATGACAAGCCCTCTTAACATTACCAAGGCAAAAATCACCCGATTATTCGGAGGCTCAATATGAGCAAAATATTCGTTGTAGACACCAACAAAAATCCTCTAAATCCTATCCATCCAGGCCGAGCCAGGATGCTGCTTCAAGAGGGCAAAGCCGCTGTCTGGAAACGTTACCCGTTCACCATCATCCTGAAAGATGTTCTACCAAATCCCCAAATTGCACCCTTGCGATTAAAAATAGATCCTGGTGCTAAATTTACTGGCTTAGCACTGGTAGATGATGCAACAGGAGAAGTAGTTTGGGCCGCCGAACTAGAACATAGAGGCTTTCAAATTCGCGATGCTTTAACCAAACGCCGCCAGTTAAGAAGAGGAAGACGCCATCGAAAAACTCGGTATCGTCAACCACGCTTTGATAACCGGAAACGCCCTACAGGGTGGCTCCCACCCAGTCTGCAAAGCCGAGTTGAGAATACCGTAACTTGGGTTCGTAGGTTACAAAAGCTAGCGTTGATTTCTGATATTTCTCAGGAATTAGTCAAGTTTGATACTCAACTCATGGAGAATCCAGACATCAGTGGAGTCGCATACCAACAAGGTGAGTTAGCTGGTTACGAAGTGCGAGAATTTATGCTTTTCAAATTCAATCATACCTGTATGTACTGTGGGGCTAAAGATACTCGTTTGGAGATTGAGCATCTTTTACCCAAGTCTAAAGGTGGTTCAAATAGAATTAGTAATTTAGGCATTGCTTGTAGGAATTGCCACCCAAAAAAAGGCCGTCAAGCTCTCAGAGAATTTTTAGCCCAAAAACCTGACTTGTTACAGCGAATTCTGAGACAAGTAAAACAACAGAAAGCCGACACTGCTGCCGTTAATTCTACCCGTTGGGCATTATTTAATCGACTCAAAGAGACTGGATTATCCGTGGAAGTTGGGACTGGTGGGCGGACAAAGTTTAACCGATGTCGTCAAAACCTACCTAAAACTCACTGGCTGGATGCTGCCTGTGTTGGGGCATCTACACCCCTCAAACTAAAAGTTTCAGGGGTAGTGCCGCTGTCAATAAGGGCTGTTGGTTATGGAAATCGTCAAATGTGTCAAGTTGACAAATTTGGCTTTCCTAAGCGTGGTAAGGAAGGTAAGCTAATCAAACGTGAGCGACAGAAAAATTACTTTGGTTTTCAAACGGGCGACATGGTTAAAGCTATTGTTCCTACTGGGAAACACGCTGGTACTCACGTTGGTAAAGTCACCGTCAGAAAATCCGGTGCATTTGATTTGACTGTGGCTCATGTGCGCTTGCAGAGTATTCGTTGGAAGCACTGCCGCGCGGTTCACCGCTTTGATGGTTACAGTTATGCCTCTTTGTCCACCAATGTCGAGTTTTTAAACGATTAGAGGCGTACCGATCGTGAGTGCGTAACTTCGGAACTCAAATTGCAGGGGAGAGTATTTCTGCTTACCGAGTCTTGACTAATTCAAACACCTTAATTCCAACACCAGCGAAAAAATCCATAAAAAAAGCCGAAAACCCCCGACGTAAAACGAATGCGGGGGCATTCGACTCACCCGTATCTTACCCAAACTCTTGATAATAGGACTGAAGCAAAATAACAGTAACAGCGCTTGACTGGCGGTGAATAAAACCGTCAAAATCAATCTGATACAAATATTTTGCACCGTAAGTCCGATTAAACATTTTAGAGCAAAAGTTAAGCAAAATGCACTTAGTAATAGTTCAGTATGCCGGCGATTACGCAGAAGCCTTTGAGCGTTTAGCCAAAGGTGGAAGCGAAACATACTACGCTCAAAAATATTCTGTTGATGCCGTTACCGAGATGCGGAAACGAGTTGAGTCAGTAGCGGTGATTTGTTGCATGACACCAGAACCTTACAATCAGGTTCTAGAAAACGGGGTACGGGCGATAGGTTGCGGATTTAATTACAAAATTGATTCCCAAAAATTGTTCGAGTTAATTGCCCAGCAAAAGCCGACTCATTTAGTCCTGCGGACGACTTTTCCAGACCTTTTTAAGTGGGTCATTAAAAACGAAATTAAAACCATCGCTGTATTTGCCGAATCTATTGCAACAAAAACTTGGCGCAATAAATACCGCAACTATTTACTATCCCAATTGTTGAATAACAAGCAAATAGAATGGGTTGGAACTTACGGCATTACTTCATCTTTATTGTTCAAACAAATAGGAGTAAAAGCTGATAAAATAATTCCCTGGGACTTTCTCTTAGAGACAAATCCCGGCTCTTTGTCGCCGAAAACAATCCCTGCGGACATCAAAAAAGTTCAACTTTTTTACGCTGGTTCGTTAATACAAAGTAAGGGAGTGGGCGATATATTGAGAGCCGTAGCAAAGTTAAGAGAACGGAATAATATATCAGTTCACTTAAAAATGGCAGGTAAAGGCGAAGAGGAGTTTTTTGCCCAGCGAGTCGAAGAGTTGCAAATTAAAGATTCTGTAGAGTTTCTCGGAATAGTGCCAACTCAGACTTTAGAACCTTTAATGAGAGAAGCCGATGTTGTCCTAGTTACTAGCAGGCACGAATATCCAGAGGGTTTTCCCCTGACAATTCAGCACGCTTTACGCACGAGAACACCGATCGTAGCTTCGGATCACCCCATGTTTACAACCCACTTAAAGCACGGTATTAATTCGATGATTTTTGAGGCCGGGAACTCTCTGGCTTTAGCAGAATGTATCGAAAAACTGGTTTCCGATGCACCGCTTTACCACAATATTTCTCTAGGTTCTCATGCAACCTGGTATCAGTTGCGTCTGCCTGTCAAATGGGCACAACTGATCGATCGCTGGCTGGATGATTCTCCTGAAAGCAAGCAGTGGTTATTGGAACAACGACTAGCTTCTGGAGCCTACAACTCAAGACAAAGTTAATAATTAGGTCGCTCTAATTAAACTTGAGTAAGAC
>Ga0316607_1000483_pt1 | contig 14191 bp, 9 predicted proteins | sample MIS2016062E_MG_FD_207674 | JGI IMG/M metagenome (GOLD analysis project Ga0316607, IMG submission 207674) | Microbial mat bacterial communities from Middle Island sinkhole, Lake Huron, Michigan, United States - MIS.2016.062E | ecosystem: Environmental > Aquatic > Freshwater > Lake > Sediment...
AAAAGAAAATAAGACCTAATTATTTTCATTTAATAGTAATTCCTTTTGGAAATTTCATAAAAAATTATTTTCTAAAAGGTCAATTTCTAAAAGGCAAAAAAGGGTTTATACTTGCTTATATTCATGCTTTTGCATGTTTTAATAAATATTTGTTTTTATGGTTGAAGTTTAGGAAAATGGAGTAAGTGATTAATACTTATCTAGTATTGGTTTCCAAAACTCAACTACTTTTGGTTTATTAATTCCGTGACATCCAAATGGAAGTTTATTATTATTTAGCGACATAGCTATTTTTGGTTTTCGATCAATGGCAAAATCTAAAGCTTCCTTGTAATTGGGAATCTTAAAATCATTATTAAATTCGGATGCTTTTAGCGACCAAAAAACATCTTCTATCGCATATATAGCTTTCATATCCGCTCTCAAAAAATCATAAATAAAAGATTGTTGCTCTTTGGCAATTTTATAATGGGAACTAACTCTACGCAAAGAAAAACCTCCATTACCAACTTTATAAAAGATTTGCTTGCGTTCCTTTTTCTTTTTTGAATCAAAAATAGCAAGGAATTTTGTAATAATACTATTATGTTGAGATGCAATCCAGGGAGCCCCAATATAATCGTACTCTTTTTGACACCATTTTAATAAATCATCTTTAAACACAAAAGCATCTAATTGATATATTAAAATATATTCAGAATCCAAAAACCGTTCATAAAATGATGGAGATAAAAGTAATTCATTATACCCCTCAATATTTTGAAAATAATGACTCGGAAAACTTTCGACAGTAATATTGTTAAACTTTTTAGTAATAAATGAATTATCTAAACCCTCTGGCTGTACTAAAACAATTTCATAATTTTTAAGTACTTTGTTGCATTGCAAAAAGGACTCCTCTTCAAGTTCACCAAAACAGGATTTATATATGGGTATGAGTACTTTTACAATTTTTTTCATTTTTGTTTTTTGAATTATTCAAATATTAAAGAATAGTCTTGCGGAATTGTCAAATTAACTAACTTTGATAACTCAATACAAATATAGAATTAATATATTTGCAAATTAAATTCATAATTTTAATAATTAAATTAATACAACCTAATTTATTAAAAGAAAGACATTTAAGGTAATTAGTTTAAAAAAACAAAATAAATAGTCTTTGAAAAACCGTATAAATTAGACTCAAATCCATTTAAAAATTCCAAAATAATTTAAAATTAAAATGGTAAATTTATGTAATAATATCAACAATTCTTTATTAAAAAAGTTGATACTACAACATAAGTAATTACTTCAAATTAAAAAAGTTAAAAAATAAAACTCAACTGAAAATTATGTTAAGACATCTTGTATTTTTCAAAAATTTATTAAAGAATTTCAATTATTTTGATTCGATAATTCTAGTAATATTAATTATGTTTAGAGCCGAGAAAATATATCTCCCTTTTTTAGGAAGAACAATTTATTTTAGAAAAAAGACGAAGGACAAAGAAACCTTCAAGGAGATTTTTAATGAAAATATTTATAATATAAAACTACCAATTATCCCAAATTTAATTGTTGATGCTGGATCAAATATCGGTTTTGCAAGTCTTTATTTTAAATTAAAATACCCTGATGCAAAAATAATCGCATTAGAAATCGAAACTGAAAATATTAAAATGATAAGAAAAAACCTTAAAGACTTTAAAGATGTAGAGATTGTTCAAAAAGGATTATTCAATAAAAAAGCTTTATTTAGAATTGAAGACCCCTATCATGCAACCAATAGTTTTGTAATAAAAGAAGTAAGTCCCAATGAAAATTACGATATTGAATCAATTACAGTTGATGAAATTCTGATATCAAATAAAACAGAAACAATTGATGTCCTAAAAATAGATATTGAAGGTGCTGAAAAAGATTTATTCGAAAAAAATTATGAAAATTGGTTGCCAAAAGTCAAAATAATCATGGTTGAAACTCATGACAGAATGATTCCTAAATGCTCTTATACAGTAATGAAAACTCTAAATGAATACAATTTTATCCTCTATACAACTACCGAAGGCACTTTAATCTATTATAATATGTCTTTCATTAGTTTGAATATCATTTAATAAACAGTGCAAATTTTTAACCTTGACAAAAATGCCAAAATACTACTTACTCTATAAAATCTTTGAAACAAAAACAGGAAATATCTAATGAAAATTTCAGTAGCAATAGCCACCTATAACGGAGAAAAATATCTTAAAAAACAATTAGACAGTATTCTAAAACAAGATAGTATAAAAGTTTATGAAATTGTTGTTTGCGATGATATTTCTACCGATAAAACTAATGAAATTTTAGAGCATTATAGCCATTTATACCCCAATGTTTTCAAAGTGCATAAAAACAATATCAATCTTGGTAGTACCAAAAATTTTGAAAAAGCAATTTCACTTTGTAAAGGCGATTTTATCTTTCTAGCAGATCAAGACGATATATGGAAAAACGATAAAATAAAAAAAACACTAGACATATTTGAAAATAACAAAACAGCTGAAGGTGTTTTTTCTAACGCAGACATTATTGACGATAATGATAAGTTAATACATACTATAACCATTTGGGATTCTGTGTTTTTCTTTGAAAAAGAATTGCCAAAACCAATAGATTTTTTTGATATAATTTCTAAAAATGGAAATGTAGTTACAGGAGCTACGCTATGTATCAAGAAAAGTGTAAAAGATTTTATTTTTCCATTCTCAGAAGACATGTTGCACGATGTGTGGATTGCAAGTTATCTTGCTTTGAAAAACACATTGTATTATTCTACTGAAAACCTTATTTCATACAGGCTACACAAGAACCAACAAGTGGGTATGAAAAACATCAATAAAATAAAAAAGAAAGAAAGATTAAAAAGAATAATTCTCAATTTAGAAGAGCCAAAAACTTATAAAGAATACCGATTCTTATCAAAAAAAATATATCTTAAACTTTGTAATAGTATCAAGTTTAATCAAGTGCTTTTGCCAAACTTAAACCTGTCCAATCTAGTTATAGAAAGTAAAAATGATTGGATAAAAATAAAAAATACTATAAAATTAAAATTCCCAATTAAATATGTACTTTTTAATTTTATTGACAGTTTGAGGGGGAAGAGAAAGTTTAAAATTTTAAAGAACTCTTTGAGTTTTTGTGTAATTCACATTTCGGTCTTTCAAATAGTTTAAAATATAGTTGAAGCAAGTTTCGTGTTTGCCAATTAATTCCGGGGGAAATATCCCTTTTTCGGCAAACATTCCTTCTAAAAATAAATTCACAACCGCAGTGGCTGTGTATCCTGTGGTTCTCGCCATTGACGAAGTTTTGGTTTCAGGACAATATTCATCGTATAAATTATAGATTACTTCAACGGTTTGTCCTTTTGGATTTTCTCCTTTCAAACTGACACGCATTACGGTTAATTCCTCTTCCGTTTCGCCTAATTTCCATTCGTTGAAAAGTATTTTACTGGTAAAATCGAGTGGCGAAATTTCGATTCCGTTTACTGTTATTTTGTTTTCGCTAAAGAATCCGCTGTCTTTTAGCACTTTCACATATTCTACGTGACCGGGATATCGGAGCGTTTTCTCCTTCATATTCTTGATGTGTGGCATTGTGAATAAAATCGATCGCAATCCATCAGAATTGAAAGATTCTAAGGTGCCCACTTTGTCAAATTCCACCAATTCACAATCGGTTAGTGCCTCGCGAACAATGACATTTCCATTTTCTACATAACGAGCAGGACGGGTGTATTCTTCGATTACATCAATGGGCGAAAATGGAGCTTTGTAATTGAAAGGCCAATTTTTGATTTTTGGCAAACCACCAACTAAGGTTTCGAAATCTGTCAGTTTGAGTTTTTCGTTGTAATAGCCCAAAATAATATTATGCATTCCAGGAGCCACTCCACAATCGACAATTGCTGTTACTCCTTTTGCTTTTGCTAATGCGTCTAATTCGAGGGCATTTTCAGGAAAAAAAGAAATATCGACCAGGTTTTTCCCAGCTTCTATTATGGTTTTTAATGTTTGGAAACCCAAAAATCCTGGAACTGCACAAACTACAAAATCAAAAACAGCAAGAACCGATTGAAGGTTTTCTTTTTGACAAATATCAATTTGAAAAATTTCAATTTTGGGATGTTTTTCTTTGAGGAGTTTTAATCGTTGAATGTTTATATCTGCTAGTGTAACGCTGAATTTTTGAGATAAATCGGCAGCCATAGCACTACCAACCATTCCTGCTCCTAAAACTATTATTTTAATCATTTTATTTGTTCTACAATAAATTTTAGCGAAGATAGATTTATTGGAGTGATTTATTTCAGGTCTGTCATTCAGTTATCGTTTTTCCATCGCTACAAAAGACCTCAACGGATACCCAGTATAGATTTGTCTTGGTCTGCCGATGGGCTCTTTGTTGAGTCTCATTTCTTTCCATTGTGCAATCCAACCTGGCAATCTGCCAATAGCAAACATAACCGTAAACATATCAGTAGGGATTCCTAAAGCTCTATAAATAATTCCGGAATAGAAGTCAACATTTGGATATAATTTTCTAGATATAAAATATTCGTCTGTTAGGGCTGCGGCTTCGAGTTTTTTTGCAATTTCCAAAATTGGATCGTCAACCCCTAATGTTTTCAATACTTCATCTGCAGCCTCTTTGATTATTTTGGCTCTTGGATCGAAGTTTTTATACACTCGGTGACCAAAACCCATCAATCTGAAAGGATCATTTTTATCTTTGGCTTTAGCTAAATATTTATCGGCATCACCACCGTTGGCATCAATTTCTTCTAACATTTCAAGAACGGCTTGATTTGCACCTCCGTGCAAAGGTCCCCAAAGTGCCGAAATTCCAGACGAAATTGAGGCAAATAATCCAGCGTGAGAGGAGCCTACCATTCGCACTGTAGAAGTAGAACAGTTTTGTTCATGATCAGCATGAAGTATGAATAATTTATCTAAAGCCTTAACTATTATTGGGTTGGCTTTGTAAGGTTCTGTTGGTAATTTAAACATTAATTGCATAAAATTTTCAACATACCCAATAGTATTATCATAATAATTTAGAGGATAACCCAAACTTTTTCTGTAAGTCCAAGAGGCTATAACAAGGAATTTCCCCATCAACTTACAAACTGCTTCATACAATTCGTCAGGGTGTTCTGGATTTACAGCTTTAGGATTAAAAGCGATTAAAGCACTTGTCAAAGCGGATAAAACCCCCATTGGATGTGCAGTTGTAGGAAAACCGTCTATAATGCTTTTCATTTCCTCGTTTACCAAGGTGTATCTTCTGATGTGCGTTTCAAAATCTGAAATTTGATTGGGAGTAGGCAATTCCCCATAAATCAACAAATAGCATACTTCAAGAAAATTAGATTTCTCGGCTAATTCCTCGATGGAATACCCTCTGTAATGCAAAATTCCTTCTTCTCCATCTAGAAATGTGATTTCGCTTTTGCACGCACCCGTGTTTTTATATCCAGCATCTAATGTTATTGCACCAGACACATCTCTTAATTTGCTAATATCGACAGACATTTCATTTTCTGCTCCAATAAATATTGGTAACTCATATATTTTTCCGTCAATTTCTAATTTTGCTGTTTTTGACATAGTGTTTTGAAATAAATCTTAATAAAATTATTTTTTCAAATTTAAGTAATTTCAAGTGAATTAAAAAAAGAAATTCACAATCTATTGTTAAAACTCAAAAAAAAAAGCCACTTACTTTACGCAAATGGCTTTTAATCAAAAATTGTATGTTTATTTTATTTTAAATGCATTTTTACCAGGAAAATAGGCGGTATTTCCTAATTCTTCTTCAATTCTAATTAATTGATTGTATTTTGCCATACGATCAGAACGTGAAGCAGAACCCGTTTTTATTTGTCCACAGTTCAAAGCTACTGCTAAATCGGCAATAGTATTGTCTTCTGTTTCTCCTGAACGGTGTGACATTACAGAGGTATAACCCGCATTTTTAGCCATATTTACCGCTGCAATAGTTTCTGTTAATGTTCCAATTTGGTTTACTTTTACTAAGATTGAATTGGCAATTCCTTTTTCAATTCCGGTAGAAAGACGTTCTACATTAGTTACAAATAAATCATCACCTACTAATTGCACTTTATCTCCAATTTTTTCGGTAAGCATTTTCCATCCGTCCCAGTCGTTTTCGTCCATACCGTCTTCGATAGAGATAATTGGATATTTTGCGGCTAATTCAGCCATATATTCTACTTGCTCTGCCGAAGTTCTGATTTTACCTGTTGGCCCTTCAAATTTAGTATAATCGTATTTTCCGTTTTCATAAAACTCAGAAGAAGCGCAGTCTAGCGCCACCATTACTTGATCTCCAAAAGTATAACCTGCTTTTTCGACAGCTAATTTAATGGTATCCAAAGCATCTTCTGTTCCACCAGCGAGGTTTGGAGCAAATCCTCCTTCGTCGCCTACTGCGGTACTTAATCCTCTATCGTGCAATACTTTTTTAAGGTTGTGAAAAATTTCAGTTCCCATTTGCAAAGCGTGAGTAAAAGAAGTTGCTTTTACTGGCATAATCATAAATTCCTGAAAGGCGATAGGTGCATCTGAGTGTGAACCTCCGTTGATGATGTTCATCATTGGAACTGGCAAGGTGTTGGCAGAAACACCACCAACGTATCTATATAATGGTAATCCCAATTCATTTGCCGCTGCTTTTGCAACAGCTAGAGAAACGCCAAGAATTGCGTTAGCTCCAAGTTTTGCTTTGTTCGGCGTTCCGTCTAATTCAATCATGGTTTGATCAATCAAGTTTTGTTCAAAAACTGATGTTCCCACTAGTTCTTCGGCTATTAAAGTATTTACATTTTCTACCGCATTTAGAACTCCTCTTCCAAGAAAGTTTTTTCCACCGTCGCGTAATTCCATAGCCTCAAACTTTCCAGTTGAAGCTCCTGATGGAACTGCTGCTCTTCCTAATATTCCGTTTTCTGTAACTACATCTACTTCTACAGTAGGATTTCCTCTTGAATCGAAAATTTGTCTTGCATGAATTTTGACAATAATGCTCATTTTTTTAAATTTTAATGTTGAAATATAATTTATTGGTTCACAAATGTACTATATTCATAATCAATGCCCTATAGAAATCGTATAATGTTATTAACGAAAACGATATAATAATTATGTTGTTTTGGATTTTTAATAAACGTATTGCTTTTTTTAGCATTTATAAAACTATTCATTCTTCTAGGTTTTGAAAATGAAGGGAAAGGAATTATTAATTTTAAAAATAGGGACAAATTTTAGGCAACTCTCTTTTGAAAATTAAACAATTCAAACTAGCAAAAAAAAATAGTTCAAAATAATTAAGGTCTGATTAAAAAAACTATATATTTGAAAATTAATAACCATAAACCAAAATAAATATGTCTATTTGGAAAAGAAAATTATTAGCCCAGCTTATAGCAGAATCCGCCGAGTCTGAAAAAGGATTAAAAAGAACACTAACCGCTTGGACTTTAATTGCTCTAGGAATTGGAGCCATCATTGGAGCAGGATTATTTGTTAGGACTGCTACGGCAGCTGCACAAAGTGCAGGTCCATCAGTAACACTTGCATTTGTAGTTGCGGCAATTGGTTGTGCACTTGCAGGATTGTGTTATGCTGAACTTTCATCTTCCATTCCAATTTCGGGTAGTGCTTACACTTATACTTATGCCACAATGGGAGAATTTCTTGCGTGGATTATTGGCTGGGATTTAATCTTAGAATACGCAGTAGGTGCTGCAACTGTGGGTATCGCATGGAGCGAATATCTCAATAATTTACTTGTCAATGTGTTGCATACAAGTCCTATCCCTTATTCGTTATCTCATTCGCCTTTCCAAACAAATTTAGCAACTGGAGAGCATGGACTAATAAATCTTCCGGCATTGTTTATAGTAGCGGTAATTAGTATGCTTTTAATTAAAGGCATTCAAGAATCAGCATTTGTTAATGGAATAATTGTAGTTGTGAAAGTTGCTATTGTAATTATGATTATTATCATTGGATGGAACTTCATAAACCCTGAAAATCATACTCCATACATTCCTCCAACATCTATTTTTACAGATGAACACGGAGTAGGTCATGCTTTTGGTGGGTTTTGGGGAATTATTGGAGCAGCAGGAACTGTATTCTTTGCCTTTATTGGTTTTGATGCAGTGAGTACTGCTGCGCAAGAAACTATAAATCCAAAAAGGAATATGCCTATTGGAATTTTAGGATCTTTGGCTATTTGCACCGTTTTATACATCCTATTTGGGCACGTTCTTACGGGAGTAGCGACAGTTGAAGACTTTAGAACTGGAGGCAAAGAAGCTTCTGTTGCTTTTGCAATTTCAAAATATATGATTGGTTACGAATGGCTTGGACAATTTGTTACAGTAGCTATTTTAGCAGGTTTTTCTTCTGTAATATTGGTAATGTTATTGGGACAATCAAGGGTATTTTATGCGATGGGAAAAGACGGTTTATTGCCAAAATCATTTAGCGATTTACATCCAAAATACCAAACACCATACAAAGCAAACATAGCAATTTTGGTAATTGTTGGTGCTTTTGCAGCATTTGTTCCTGGTGATATTGTGGGAGATATGACTAGCATTGGAACCCTATTTGCATTTGTTTTGGTTTGTGTGGCTGTCATAATTTTACGAAAAAAAGAACCCAACATGGTCAGGGAGTTTAAAACTCCGTGGGTGCCATTAGTGCCTATTCTTGGTGTAATATCTTGCTCATTAATGATGTACGGATTGGGTTGGACAAACTGGTTAAGGCTTTTTGCTTGGATGGCATTAGGTGTTATTCTCTACTTTGTTTATGGCAAGAAAAACAGCGTTTTGAATAATCCAAAAAAATAATTTCAGCATTAGAATAAAAAAGGGATTATAGTGTTTCCAAACGCTATAATCCCTTTTTAGTTGAAATTATCAATACAAATCATTAACTAAATTTTGCATTTAATTAAAAAAACTCCGAATATTCAAAAAAAAAACAAAAATCATAAAAATACATTATATCGTCATCGAAAATAATTTTGTTTCGGGTGCTTTTCTTTTCAGTCGCAAGTCAAATGCCATACAAATGTTGCGAACAAATGGTTTTCCAGCATTAGTAACTTTGATGCCATTTTTTTCGATAATTACTAATCCGTCATTTTCCATTTCTTTCAATTGGATAATAATTTCGGGAACTTCTTCAAAATAAAGGGCTTTGTCTTTCCAAGAAGTTTCAAAATGACACATTAAATTCAAAATGTGTCTTCTAATAATAAGGTCTTCTTCGGTCAATAAATGGCCTCTAAAAATTGGTAATTTATCTGCTTTTATAAGTTTGTAATATTCTTCTAATTCTTTTACGTTTTGAGCAAAACTATACCAACTATCACTAATGGAAGAAACTCCCAAACCTATCATTAGTTGTGTTTTAGAGGAACTGTATCCCATAAAATTACGGTGTAATTTTCCACTTTCATAAGAATCATAGAGATGATCACTTTTTAAAGCAAAATGATCCATTCCAATCTCATAATATTCATTTTCGAAAAGTAAATCTTTACCCACTTCATAAAGTTGACGTTTAGTTTCATCTTTGGGAATATCTTCGTCATTAAATCCTCTTTGTCCGTTTCCTTTTATCCACGGAACGTGCGCATAACTATAAAATGCCAATCTATCAGGTTGCAAAGAATTTGTTTTTTCGATAGTATCAATTACATCATCAATTTCTTGAAATGGAAGTCCAAAAATAATATCATGACCAATAGAGGTATAACCAATTTCTTTTGCCCAAAAGCTAACTTTTGCCACATTATGAAAGGGTTGCAAACGATTAATTGCTTTTTGAACTTTTTCTGAATAGTCCTGAACACCAAAACTTACTCTTCTAAATCCTAAATCATATAATTTTTGTAAATGTGCGCGAGTTGTATTATTGGGATGACCTTCGAAACTGAATTCGTGATTTTTTGCTTTATCAGCATAACAGAAAATACCATTAATTAACTCCTCAAGGTTTTTTGTAGAGAAAAAAGTAGGCGTTCCACCACCTAAATGAATTTCTTTTATAATTGGTTTTTCTTCGAGAATGTTGCAATAAATGGCCCACTCTTTCAAAATTGCTTCTATGTAAGGATGTTCAACTTCATGATTTTTTGTGATTCGTTTGTTACAACCACAAAAAGTGCACATACTTTCACAAAACGGCAAATGAATGTATAAGCTTATTCCTTCTTTGGAATTGCTTTCTACAAATGACCTTTTTAAAGTGTCGATCCAATTTTGATAGGTAAAATCAGACTCATCCCAATAGGGGACTGTTGGATAACTTGTATATCTAGGTCCTGGTACATTGTATTTTTGTAGGATTGAGTTTTTCATAGAAAATATTATTTTTCGATAAACAAAAGTAGTATTGAAATGTTAAAATTAAAATGATAAATATCATATTCCATTTTTTCGCATAAAAAAACCTCATTCATTTTATTTTGAATGAGGTTAATTCATTTGATTTTATTAGGTCTATACCTAATTTAACTTTCTAATTTGATTCAGTTTTTCTTTCAAAAGTTCCATTTCATCTTTGTGTTTTTGAATGTTTTTTCGAACTTCTAGTACAATGGAATTTTCTTTTTTTGCATTTCGAGTGTTAGCAAAAAACTGAATGTTATTTTCCAATTGAAAAATTTCATTCTTGATTTCATCAATTTTACGCATCAAGAAAATTTTCTCTCCTTCGAGTTTTCTCGTATCATTATTCTCTGATAATTGATCCATTCTATTAGAAAAACGCATCATTTCGGAATCTTTTTTACTCAAACTCAATTTTTCGAACAATGCATCAAGCACTTTATTGAATTTGCCTTCGATGTGTCTTCTGGACGAAGGTACTCTTCCAAACTTTTTCCAAGTTTCGATATGCAATTTTATTGCATCTAAATCGGTTTTGTGGTCACCTGTCATCTGAAATTCTTTCAGTTTTTCAAGATAGGCTTTTTTGTTGTCAAAAGCTTCAATTTCTTCCTTATTTTCCTCATTTTTTTGTTCTTTTAATTTGTCAAAATAATGATTACAAGCGTCTTTAAATTCAATCCAAATTTTATCCGAATATTTTCTTGGCACGTGACCAATTTGTTTCCACTCTTCTTGAATTTGTTTCATCAATGGTGTTGTTACGGCAAAATCTGTACTTTCTTGAAGTTCTTTGGCTTTTGCAACGAGTGCTGTTTTAAGACTTAAATTGTTGTTTTGGTCTTTTTTGATGTCTTTGTAAAAAGAATTTTTGAAAGAATTAAAATTTCTCACGGCAGTTTTAAATGCGGCCCAAGTTTCTTCATTCACTTCTGATGGTACTTTTCCAGCCGAGAAAAAAGCGTTTCTCAAAGCTTCTACTTTTTCAATTTGGTTGAGCCATTGCGAGTGTGCATTTACTTTTTCGGTGGCTAAAACTTCGATTTTTGCAATTATTTCTTTTTTCTTTTCTAAATTTTCAAGTTCAGTTCCTCTCATTTTTTCGAACAAAACTTCACGTTTATCGTGCATTTGTTTCGTCAATTCGCTAAACTTATTCCAAATTTCGTCACGATGTTCTCTTGAAACTGGACCAATATCTTCTTTCCAAATTTTATGTAAATCCTGTAATTCGCGGAAGGCTTTATTGATATCGGCTTCGTTTACCAATGCTTCAACTCGGGCAATAATTTTTTGTTTTTGCTCTAAATTGTGTTTAAAATCAAGGTCTCTGGCTTCTCTGTCAAGGTGCAAATAATCATAGAAATTTTCTACATGAAAATGATAATTATTCCAAACATGGTTGTATTTGTCTTTTGGTATTGGTCCCGCAATTTTCCATCGCTCTCGTAAATCATTAAAATGCTTTAAAGTATCTTTGATGTTTTCTTGCGGATTAATGAGCTCTTTCAGCTCCTCGACAATTGCTAATCTGTTTTCTAAGTTGGCTTTCAAATTAGATTGCAAACTTTTGAAATGTGCATTTTTGTTGTCTCTGTACAACGAATAAAATTGGTCAAATTGAGATTTAAGAGGAGAATGATAGGTAAATTCTTCTTTTGTATCTGGATTTTCAGCAAGAAATTCCTCTTTTTTTTCTTCTAAAAGATGGTAATATTTTGATAAAAATGATTTTTTAATTTCTTCGATATGGTCTTTTACCGACATCACTTTTTCATTGGTAACCAAATTTTTCAATTCGGCAATGAGTGATTCTAAAGAGAGTGAATCATAATCCAACATCGGAATATCGTGACGCTCTTTTAAGGTTTCGTCTTCACTTTCTTCGGCATTATTATTGGCAATGGCATCTATAATGGTTTCTGTTTCAGATACTTTTGTTGCAGCAATTCGTTCGCTTTCTGCAACAATAGATTCAGTTGTTTCACTGTCAATAGCTTGTGGAACTTCAATTTCTTCTGCAATTGGAGCTACAGGAACTTCAGTAGCTTCATTTTCAATTTCTAGGATGCTCTCTGTAATTGGTTCAGTAATTTCTTCTACAAAATTATTGTTTTCAACGGCTTGAACTTCATCTAAAATTATTGTTTCAGCTTGAGTAATTGCTATCGAATTGTTTTCTAAATTTCCATCTGCTTCTAGCAGGTTATCATTCTTTTCTTCTAACATTTTTTCAATGAGTAAGGGTTCATTTATTTTTAGTTGCGAAAGATAGTAAAGGTTGTTCAAAATTCAAAGGAATTCTCTAATTTATAGACATGCTAGATAAACTAAAAATGTGTTGCATAAGCCTACCTTTTTATGGAACAAAAATTTAAGATTTTAATTTTGTAAATCATAAGAATTATTTTTCGACAAACTAAAAACTATATATCCAAAACGGTTTTATTTCGGATTAAAAATCAAAACAGGGATAATCATTTCTTCTAATGAAATTCCTCCGTGTTGATAGGTGTTTTTGTAATAACTAACATAATGATTAAAGTTATTGACATAAGCCAAAAATAAATCATTTTTTGCAAAAATATAAGAACTGCTCATGTTTATGGTGGGTAATCCTATGTTTTTGGGTTCTTTGACCGCATAAACATCTTTGTTTTCATAAGTCAAACTGCGTCCAGTTTTGTAGCGAAGATTCAAACTGGTATTTTTGTCGCCAATTACTTTTGATGGATTTTTTACGTTGATGGTGCCGTGATCTGTGGTTAAAATCAATTTGAAACCCAATTTTTGGGCTTGTTGAATAATTTCTAATAAGGGAGAATTTTTAAACCAGCTCAAGGTCAATGATCGATAGGCTTTATCGTCTGAAGCAAGTTCTTTTACCACATCCATTTCGGTTTTGGCGTGCGAGAGCATATCTACAAAATTATAAACCACAGTAACTAAGTCATTGTTTTTTAGTGTTTTGAAATTTTCTAACAGTTTTTTTCCTCCCGCAAGATTGGTAATTTTATAATAATCTTGCTTGATATTTAGTCCCAATCGTTTGAGTTGAGCTGTCAAAAATTCGGCTTCAAATAAGTTTTTCCCGCCTTCTTCGGGATCATTTTTCCAATATTGAGGAAACTGTTTTTCCATATCAAGTGGAGTCAAACCGGAGAAAATGGCATTTCTTGCATACTGAGTGGCCGTTGGCAAAATGGCATAATAAGGCACTTCTTTTTCTAATTTATAATGATTTCCAATTACGTTTTCCAACATTTTCCATTGATCATAACGCAAGTTGTCTATAACAACAAACAAAATTGGTGTGTCTTTTTTGACAATTTCAGGAACTACTAATTCCCTAAACAAAGTGTGTGATTGTATTGGCTTATCTACTTTTGGGGTAGTCGAGCCTTGGCGAACAGGCAAAGCAAACCAATTGGCATAATTGCGTTCGATGAATTTTCCGAATTGCGAATTGGCTTCTGCTTTTTGTGATTCTAATATTTCAATCATTCCTTGATCATCAATATTTTCGAGTTTTAGTTCCCAAAAAATTAATTTTTTGTAAAATTCAATCCAATCTTGATGGGAATTGACTGTTGCCATTTCCATCGAAATTTTTCTAAATTCTTTTTGATAATCTAAAGTTGTTTTCTGTGAAATTAATCTAGAATGGTCCAAATTTTTCTTTAAACTCAACAAAATTTGGTTGGGATTGACAGGTTTTAT